>ERZ780100.16-NODE-16-length-104178-cov-6.610057_pt1 | contig 104178 bp, 116 predicted proteins | sample MGYA00511573_ERZ780100 | MGnify/ENA primary metagenome ERZ780100 (study PRJEB29588, sample SAMEA2161876) | human gut metagenome | biome: human gut; feature: human-associated habitat; material: faeces | place: Denmark | collected 2008/2010 ...
GAATTAGCTGTTACTGTTCTTTTGATTATATCCATTGCAATGATTTTTAATTGTTTGTTTTATCTAAGTAATTACTTGTCACAAAGATAATCTTTTCCGAACAAACATGATAAACTTGCACTTCTTTCTTTTTTCCTTTACCAATCTTCTTACCAATTAGATACATCATACAAATACGTTTCAATGTTACTTGTAGGAAGGGGAGGCTATGGTAAAGATACCGACAATACTCCAAATGCACCTGATTGGCATGGAGGATGTATGGGTGGAGATAGTGCAATTGTTGCCTATCATAAAAATTTTGAGATAGGTTCATCTGTAACCGGGATGTGGGGATTTAACATTATATCTTTCAGAGAATCAACATCAAACGGCACAGGACTTTATGTGAAATTTACATACCATAGCTTCGTATATGAAGTATTTTTGGGTGATCAAAAAAATGGACAAGAGCATAGAGATACATATTGGTCTTTCAAAGTGAATGGTGAAGAAAATAGTTCAGCGTTTGTTTATGGCAGGAATGAAGGAGGTCTTGCGGCACCTGGTTTAGTTGCCGGAGCAGGCGGAAGTTATGGTAATGGACAATATGACGAATCTGTAAGTTCAGGAACAAAATATGGTGGATCAGGTGGAGACGGTAGATATGGTAATCAAGGACCTGAATACAATACAGGTCTAAAAGCTAATTCTGTCATTCCTGTACAGTCCATTTTTGGAGGAACAGGAGAAGGTGCGGGAAGCTATTTTGATATAATTACCAACTGTAAGGCTGGCGGTGCTGGAGGATATGGAGACGGCAATATGAACGGCAAAGCCGGGTATGGTGCTGGTGGCACGGCTTTCAAAACATCTTCATCTTCAACTGATTTATATGATGAAGGTGACGGTATCATTTGTTTGTATTACCGCAACACCCCAATTTAAAAACAAATGAAGGGAGAGTGTCTTTTACTCTCCCTTTTGAATGTCAAATAGTTAGGGGATCATTATGATAGTATAGACAGACAATACCGCTACCTTCAACGTTGGTATTACCTGCATCAACATCTCCCGGATTAGCGCATTGTCCAGAACCATATCCTGCCGTTCGTACCGTGCCGACAATAGTTTCATTCGAATCGCCATATCCTGCACCTCCCCAACATGCCGCTCCGGTTCTTAATCCGCTGTTCGTGTTCAAATACCCTGCCCACCCCTCGCTTGTTCCTCCAAAAATAGATCGTACAGGAATGGAAACGGCTGACGTGATAGGATTGGTTTCACCTGCAAAATTCTCGCCACGAGGCGTGCTGTATCCATACGTTCCATCTCCGCCTGGTGCTCCGCTTGGCTGCATACGTCCGTAGCTGCTGCTTGTTGTAAGCAGTTCTTCTGCATTCTGACTTCCGTAGCTTCCTGTAACATAGTAATTAGCAACAACATGTGTACATACGCCGCCTGAACTTTTAGCACTGTATGTGGGGTATGTTCCCATAGTAAAAGAAGAATTGAATGATGAATCCTGTTCTGGGGTTAGTTGCCCGTTATAAGCAATCAAAGTATAAAGTACATTGGCAACCTTTATGTTCATGACCGTACCTACCTCCCAACTTCCTGAATTATAAGCTGTTTGGAAGGTAATTGCTTGTATTTTGTTATCAGTTAAATCAGACATTCTTATATTGGGGATATATCTAAAAAGTCCTGTTGTTCCACCTTGCATTCTAAAGCTGTTCCAGCTATCCCAAATAATGCTGCATCCACCTCCCCTTCCTACAAGTAACATTGAAACGTATTTGTACGATGTATCTAATTGGTAATTGGATTGGTCACTTGTTATCTGCACCAACTTGTTCGGTTTGGTTAGGGTGTATTCCAAATTCACAGTTTGATCGGCTGTTTGTTCGATTACGCCTGTTGTATTGATAGGTTCAAACCCGGCATCTCCTGTAACATTAATAGAATAATTTCCAGCAGGAATCTTGTAAAACGCTGCATTGTTTGAAACATTTGTCGAAGCCTGTTTTTGAACACCATCCGAACCAGTGAAAGTAACGTTACCACCAGAAGGCAATACCTTTACAACCAGATCATAAAGAGGGATAAGATTCATTTGTATTTGCATTCCTTCACTGTTTACAGTTATTTCCTGCCTCATTTCTTTTGCATTGTTGCTTTCTGCAACATATAGGACATACTTACCATAAACAAGATTTGTAAAGTTACCAGAACCATTTCCACCTATATTAGCTGTTTGCAAAACGGTTGTTCCATCAGACTGTCTCAATTCCAATATAGAAGGTAAAAAGTTTATCGAGCCAACTCTTCTTACCTGAACATTAATAGTATTGTATATCTGCAAAAGGAAGGTGTTAAGCGCAGTTTTCCCGCTTACTTCAACCGTTTCCTCTTTGCTTTCAAATCCATCTTTAGAAAAAGCTACTTTATAGCTTCCGTCTGATACAAATAAAACGACTGTCCCGTTTTGTGAAGTTGTACCGGAAGCCATCTGCACCCCTCCTTCCTTATTTTCAGTCACAACAACCTGTACGCCGGAAATGTCAGTTGCCCCGTCTAATGTGTTCCTATGGACAACTACTGTAAGCTCACTTGCAGGTTGCAAAGTAACCTCAATTGTTTTCGCTTCATTTAATACACCGACTTTCCCGTTCTGCGTTGCATAACCATCAGCACTGACCTCATAATCATAATCAACGCCTAATGCAGCAGAAATAACAGCTTCTCCATTGTTATTTGTATTCTGCTGATAATTGTTTGATGCAGATGTCATTTTTACAAGAGCGTTCTCGATAGGAATTGCTGGATTAGGCAAAGGAAGAAGAGTAAAAGGTAAAACTGTATACCTGTCATTTTTACCTGGTCCAAAATAAATCCCGTTTGTCCAATTAAGATTTGCATTATTTGAAGTCCCATACTGGGTGCAAGTTTGAATAGATGCACTTCCCCATAAAGAAAGATCCAACATGCGCAAAATCTCTTCCACTTGTGTTTTGTAAGAATACAGAGTGGTCACCTCGCCATATGAAGGTAAATAGCCATTCTGTCCATTCCCAAACATATATGTCTTGGCGTATTCTGCCGCAGGTGCATTGCCAGTTCTCAATTGAGATATTATCGTGTCGGTATAAATGAAACCATGCGTTGCTCTATATAAGTCTGAGGCTGCTACATTGATATCTAATATTGGTGTATTGCTAATCAAAGTGCCTTTTCCCCCAAAAGCGTAGTTTTGGGCACTTATGGCTGTCGATACCATAAACGAATCAGTATCGGTTGAAATTCCTATGCCGCATACATCAGATATTCCCTTACCAGATGATGCCCATTCTTCTTTTGTGTAACGATTATTATCTTTATCATAGATGTACACACCATTTGGAACAGGATTGTATTCATAGGTACAGAAAGGACGAACTGTATATGAATTATTTTTGGTCGTTCCCCTTTTTGCGCCATTAACCCAACCAAAAATCCAAGCATCATTTGAATTGTATTGTGTCGAAGTCCAATATGAACCACTACTCAATGGATCTGAACCGATTGTCGCACTTATTGAAGTGTCGATCTTAACTCTGTTTAATTGAGCTACACCCCACTGCCCACAAGAAGGCAAAAACCAAGAACCCGCACCAAATCCTTCTGTAGAATAAGCTGCGCACTTATGTGCCGCCGTGCTTTCCGTTGGTTTCGCAAGTATGATGTTTTGAGAATTTGTCTTACCTGCAAAATCACAAAGAGCTAAAGATTCATTTGTTTCGGTGATTACATTAGGAATAATGCCTAATGAATTTGTCCAAAAACTGGCAGTCAGATTTTCCAAACCTATGAAGTCAAAATCCTTACTTCTTACATCGGTAATAACACCAACACAAGTTTTAGCACTATCCAATTCAGTTGACCATGTTTTGTCACCATACACAAAATCACCAACTTTGGGACGGGAAATAAGTGATGAATCTTGTTTTGAAGTTACCTTAAATGTTACATCTACATTATTTGCAATCAAAATTTCTTTGTTGATGGCAGGTGCGTTTACATTCAACATGCCTGATTGTGCTTCCAAAGGAGAAGGCGGGGTAACTGTATAATCATAGTTCCCATAAAGAACCTTGTTAACTGGAATATCCGAACTTTTTGCCTTCTTTCCATAAAAAGAAAATGTAATATTCAGATTTTTCAAATCATCTGTAGATAATGTGCTTCCGTCAGAAGATTGTACGGCTACTTGCCATAAAGTCGAATTAGTCATTGTTTCTTCCAATAAAAGGTCAGAAAGCTGAAATCTTTGAATTACATCATTCTCCATTTCCGCTGCAAATTCTTCATTTGCAGAACCATAGTTTACGACTATCTTCAAATTGGACGGCACGCCACTTACCTTGAAACCAAAATCTAAAGACTTATGGTAATCCACCGTTCCTCCTGTTCCGAATGTAAGAAGTCCAAGTGCTACCATCAAAAATCCAGCATCCACATTAAACAAAATATAACCCTCTGTAAGTGTGGGTGTTGATTCTTTGATTACACTCGTTAAGGTGAAATTCTTTTTTGTTTCATCCCAACTTCCTTTCCAACCGTTTATTTTTTGGCTGCTATACATATAAGCGAAAGAAACGACTTGACTGGGGTCACTTTCATTGTGTTTAACTGTTATCGGGGGAACAACTACACCATTGGGGAAATAAGTTTTTATTTGATCTGTTGTAATATTGTCTGGGAAAAGATAATTCTCATCCTCTTTGAATACAGGGCAGCCGGAAAAGTCCGCGTCACTGTCTTGCGACCATTCAAACTCTCCGCCATTAAACGTCATAGTAGCCACACCAGACGAATTGGTCGTCCCTTTGTATTTGTTAGATGAATCGCTTTGATCCACCATTTCAACGACAGCGTTCTCAATAGGAGAACTATCATTTTGACTTTTTACAGTAAATGTAACCGTTGAAGTTTGAAGCATCTCGACCGTTATGTTCTGATCTCCACCTGCAATTGTAAATTCACCTGTTACATCTTTATAACCGGATTTCTTTACTGTATAGATATACTGTCCGTTCTTATAAGCCAAAGTAAGAATACCATCAGAAGCAGTAGCTCCACTTGCAACAGGTGTGTCTGGAGATTCTGCCTTGGCAAAACTTATAGCTACATCTTGTGTGGATGGAACAGTCTGGAAAGTAACATTGTATTTTACATAATCAGTCAAATCCAATTCAATGGCGCTTGCGGCGGTTGCCACACTAAATGTTCCGCTTGGCACTTCCACCAGATTAGGATTATCCGTACTTGTAGTAGGAATCTGATATTGATAATCCCCTGTAGGAAGATCAATTGCCGCGATACCCTGACTGTTTGTTACAATGGTTTCAGGAAGTGCCCTTGCGCTACTTTGCCCTACAATTATCTTTACATCCGCCAAAGCAGAATTTCCTACCTTTGTATGGAATGTAACTGTCGCTCCAGGAACAAGTGTTATCTGTACACTTTTTTCAGCTTCTTCGATTCGCACATTTCCTGTCCCGTTTAAAAAACCTGTTTTTGAATAAGCGTAAGTATGCGTTCCTGTGGAAAGATTTATTGTTGCTATACCGTCTTGCCCCGTTGTGATTGTATCATTACCATCAATAGTAATTTCAACGCCTTGTGTGGCTGGTGAAGTTGTAAATGTAGTTTCAAATCCATAAGTCAATTCTATCACTTTCTCCTGATCGGCATCCTGAACACTTCCCACTCCTTCTTCCGGCGAATATCCTGTGAGTGACGCATTCCAATCATAAGCACCGTTTACAACCTGTACTGGATCGGTTGTGCCATCTTCCTTTGTTGTAAGCGTAGTAGAACCATCCACAAGAGCCTCACCACTTACGTTAATAGTAACACCTTGTAAAACCGTTTTTTCTGCCGCACTGACTTTGAAAGACAAATTCCAGATTTTCTTTAATATCTGGGTAAAAGTTTCTTCACCGGAAACTTCAAAAGATAATTCTTCACCTTTATAACCGTCTTTCGCAAAAGTAGCATTGTAACTTCCTGCTTTCAAACTGGCTGTAGCTTCACCGCTTGCATTTGTTGTAAGAGCATCTTCCCTACCGTATATCTGAATTTCAACATCCTGTAAAAGATTAGGAGAAGCCATATTGTCCTTTACAACAAACGTAACATCATAAGACATTGCTGTAACCGTAACCGCTACATTCTTGTCTGCGTTTGACACTGTAACACTACTTTCTGTCGACACATAGCCAGCTTTAGCGACTGTATAAGAATAAGTGCCATTAGAAAGGGGAATTGTTACCAAACCACCTTGTGAAGTCTGATAATCGTTATCATTAATATGAATATTTGCATTACCGACTGCAATACCTTCATCTGTTGTTACCGCAAAAGTAATATTATACTTTCTGTACTCCATGCTTATACCAAGCAACGGTATGTCCACACTTGCTACCGTCAAATCATCGGAATAATCTTCCATTCCGGTAGCTGTAACGGTAAACGGATATATACCGTTCTTTAACTGCAAAGATACCTGTCCGTTTGATTGCGTCTGATAAGTATTGTTATTGATAGTTACCGTAGCGTTTCCGATAGGCTGTTGTTCTGGGTCTCTTACAGACATGATCACATTATATAACCTTGCCTGTAAATTGACAACAGAACTGTTATCACTATCCAGAACAGTAACCGAAGAATTGCCGTCATAATAGCCGGATTTTGTAACAGTATAAGGGTACGTGCCGTTTTGCAGACTTACAGTAACTTGACCGTTATCGTCAGTAGGATAGGAATTGCTATTAATATTTACTGCCGCACCCTGAACCGGTTCGTTGTTATCACTATCCAGAACAGTAATAACAACATTATAATGTTTCAATACAAGGGTTCTTTCGACATTAACATTCTGTCCCTGTACATTAAACGAACCAGTCAAATCATCGTATCCTCTTTTTGTAATAGTATAATTGTATTCACCGTTCTTCAATTTTGTAGTTGCTTGCCCTAAACTGTTTACAGGTAGTGCAGACGGTTGTCCTTGTATTGTTACAAGTGCACCTTCTGCCGGCGTACCTTGATTTACTTGATAAATATTAAACAAAACATCGTACAAGAAATAATCCAATTCAAATGTTACATCTGCATTTGAATTATTAACTGTAATTGACCCGTTCAATGTGTCGTATCCGACTTTTTCAATCGTCACAGGGTATTGACCGTTTACAAGCGGAATTTCCGCTTCTCCCTGTTGATTAGTAAGATATTGACCGTTATTTACTCTAACAACAGCATTAACAATAGGAACGTTTTCTGTATCTTTTACAATAACTGTAATCGTCCATACGGTAAACTCCATTTCTACATTTACCTGTGCGTTACTATCCTGTACGACTACATTGTTGGAATAATCATCGTATCCCAACTTTGAAATCAAATAAGGATAATTCCCGTTTCTTGCCGACAAAGTAGCAACACCCTCTATATTGGTAGTGGTTGTTCTATTGTCCATTGTCACATTTGCATAAGGCACTGCTTCACCCCTTTCATCTCGTACACGGAAAGTAACCGTATAAGGTGCTCTAACCATTTCCACATCAATGGAAACAGTGCCATTCAGAACAACAAATGTTCCTTCTACCGGAATATACCCTTGCAAAGAAGCAATATATGAGTATTGCCCATTTGCAAGCTGTAAAGAAGCCTGTCCCTGTTCGTTTGTAATAATACCGTTATTACCAATAGAAATATTTACACCTTCTACCGGGTTCCCATCTGAATCTTTTACATTGAAAAATGCTGTCTGATAAAGATTCAAAGAGCTGTCATTAATACCGACAAACAAATCTTCTGATTCCGCCGGATAGAACAAAGGTGAAAGATTACTGTCAGAATCATACAGAATATTGCCATCCTGATCGCGCATAATAAATCCTTTGATGCGCGGCAATTGATTTGCCGGGACTTGCTGATCGTAATACGGGGAAAAGTATTCATCCGGCACATATTTCACGCCTTCTGTCTTTTTCACAATATCCAACAAATCGTCCCATTCAACAACATCGCCCGGTGTCCAAAAACGGAAATCCAAATACTTAGTAAGATTTACTTGAATATTCTGGCGCACCGTAGCTACATCATAATCCGGCTGTAATTGCACACGGAAATCCAATCCTCTTTCAGAACCGACATAAAACCAATCTATATTTTTAAGAGAAATCCCTACAGCTTTCCCCTCTATATTCAAATCCGAAAGACTGAAATACCCTTGTACCTGTTCAAGCAATGTTCCTAATTCATCCTCCGTAAAGAAAATACCATTTTGTGATACGATATAAAGGTTATAAATGCCTTGTTCGTTTAATCCAGCAGCCATCACCTTTAAAACACGATCATCAATACCGTTCAATACTTGTGTCCAGTATTCTACAGTATTCTTACTTAGAACATTCAGATTGTTTTTGATACGAATACGAAAAGTTTCGTCATCTTCACTATCCCGTCCACCAATAGCATAATACTCATTCGTACATTCAATATGTCCTTGTGGTTGTGGGTTGACATTCGTAATACTATTAGGCGCAACATTGGTGGTATAGCCCGCATTCACGCTCCTTACCTTTACATAACCATAACCGCTTTCGCCCACTGTAAGAGATTCATCCACCTGAAAACGAATACCATTCTTACTTACAAAAGTAACAGTGGTATCATACACAGTGCCCGGATCAGCAGACACCCTAATGTAAGTTGAAGAACCGAGTGCTCCCTTTCGAGGACTTACCCCATACAAAGCAGCCGCCTTATCCAAATAAACGCCGGTTGCCGTGTCTGGGAATATCTGCGCTTCTTTTATGGCAATATCTTTCATTGCCTTTTGAGCCACTTTAGCTACACCGAATGCAGTTGCGTTCACAACCGAACCGTCTGCCACATTGCTTACTTTGGCAGTTTTATCCAAAAACATCTCTATAAAGAGATTTTTCAAATTGGTTATCGTTGCACTTGTTTTCGTTATCATCTGAATATCAATTATATAGGAACATTAACTAAATAATCTTTCTTTGTTACGGTTTTACATTGCAAAGAAAGGAATACCGCATCATCCTCTCTTTTTACGTCCATAAGTTCCACAGAATCCCATCTCGAATCTCTTTGGAACATATTCATAACGTTCTTAAAAATAGACGGATATTGAATGGCGTTTACTGTCGTACCAATAAACTCATTCGCAATACCATAATCCTTAAATTCAGGTATTGCACCCTTTTGTGCAGACAAGATGGCATCAAGAGCTTGCCGTATAGCATCATCTCCTACCACTATCTTCAAATCGTCATTTTCAAACACAAAATTAAGGTCAATATCCCGTCCCAATATATTGTCGCCTACCAATACGTCTACTACCGTGTCAAGATAATTGTTGCCGATATTTTTAAGGTTGACATAAAAAATACCTCCACCATCGGTAAATGAATAATCAGTTTCCTCTATATATTGAGGAATTGTAATATTCATCCAATCATCTTCCGGGTTTTCACTATTAAGTTGTCTTGCCACATCTTCAAACCGCTCTCCCGTTCTCAAATGTTTTTCAAGCTGCAAAGTATTGTTTCTCTCCAAAGAAGAACTACGGAGCCACCTTGCAGAACTTTTTATAGTAGAAAGTTTGGTTTGCGTTTCTGTAAAATTATCCAATATCTCCCACATGGAAATATCGTCCAAAGTATTCTCATGTAAAATAAATAGAGGTTCAATTGTTTCGGATTCTCTTACCAACTCAACCAAACGCAAAAAAGAATCCTTATCAAGCTCACCACCATTACTATAATAGTCAGCAATCAAAGGATAATCGTTAGTACAAAAATCCACAAACTTCTGAAAGTAGGATTTTATATCGTACCCGGTTATTCTGAAAAATTTATCGAACATATCCTCAACCATTGCCCAATAATCCTTTTGAAAGTGAACTTGCAAACTCGTTTATCCCCTTTTGTATGACATTAGAGGAACACATTGATACAAGGGAACTCTTTTCTCCTTTCGTTGCGGAAACAGCCTCCAAAGGAGCTATAACCGTCATTTCAAGACTATATTCCCATATCATATTTTTAGAAACATTCTGACTGAACGTTACCCCTCTTGGCGGAATAGTAACCAAATAACTTTCTCCTAATGCCATATTATAAAAATACAACTTCATAGGAAATCCTAATTCATCCACCCCGTTACTTTTGTCTATAATAGACTGCAATATCTTAATACAACCATATCCGGTTTTTATACCAGCATTAAAAGAAGGCATTGTAAGCGAACTTGTACTTTTCCCTTGCAATTGGTAAAGATAGCGTTTTCCTGCTGCTATACTAAAAGCTGCACCGGTTAAAGAAACGCTATCTGAACCGGATAAAAGAATTTTGAATGTTCGTCCAAAATTCCCTTTTATGGATATAGATTGCGGCATAAATACCGGAGAAGTCAAAACAGTAACACCCCCTGCTGTATTAACCACAGTTGTTCTTTTTGGCTCGCTCTTGTCAATACTTTCCGGGCTAATAGGAAAAGTGAAGACATCAATCGTATTATCCTTAGAATCTGCCAATTCCAAAGAGCACATATACACCTCAAAATCATTCGGGAATTGCGTTGCCATCATGGAACGCCCCAAATTTTTAAGCGTTGATTTTGCTGTCTTTACTACTGAATCCAAAACTGCCACGGCTATAGATATTTAAATTATTCTCAAAAGTACAAACTTTTTTCATAACACACTATCCCTGTGTTATTTTTTCGTTCTCATAATCAGAAGCATTAAAAGATTGTGCCGACTGCATAGGGGACGTAACGGGTACTGGAGCTGGACTTGGTACGCCTGCCGTTGCTCCGACAAGGAAAGAGCCAGCCGGCACATTGTGGGTATGAGAATTGAAAGTATTCACAAACGCATTCAACTTGCTTGTAAGATTGTCCAATTCAACCAAACCTTTCAGTCCTCCTCCATTGAACTCAATTATTTCATTGTTCATCTTCAATGTGGATTCACCTGTTTTCAAATCCAATTGCTCTTTGGTTATTGTACTTTGTACATTATCCCCTATCTTCACTGCAACCCCTGTGTTGTCCACTTGCAAGGATTGTTCCAATTCTTCCGTTTTCCAATGGAAAGTAATCTTTTCCAAATCCATAGCAACCCTTCTTTCTTCTTCTTCGGGCTTTTCTGGATTAACTATCTTTGCTTCGATCTGCGTATATCCCTTTATGGATACATTTTCCCCTCCTGTCACGTTCACGTTCCCGGTAGATTCTACGTTCACTTCCGATTCTATCGAACCGGTTGCTTTCACATTTACAGAAGCCTTTTCAGGGGAATTGATAGAAACAGAAATTGTATTGTCTGTCGGATCGACCATCAAAGAAGCAGTCACATTTCCTATTGTTTTTCTAAACCGAAAGGTATTCTCTTTCCACATAGGAGATTGATCATTTCTACAATAGCTTCCTACTACAATAGGAATACCATCATACGGATTAGTAGCTATCACCACTGCCGACCCTTGCTCATTTTCTTTTAAAGGAAACTCTATATTCGCCAACACTTCGTTTGTGATATATATATCCCTAAAGAAAACGCCGCCATTTCCCATAACAGAAACACGTCCGGTACGAAAGCAAGTCTCTACATACAAATCCCTGTCCACTCCATTAGGAATGACTATAAACCCGAATGAAATAGGTTCAGAAGAACCGTTTAATTTTCTTACCTTTCCCCCTGCCATGATTAACTAAACATTTTTCTATTAAGAAAATAATCAAACTGATCTTTATCTACTTTAGGCATGACAAGTGTTGTTATTTTATCCGCTTCCGCTTGCTTTGCCGCATTTCTTATTTCTGTCAAATCAATCAGTTTGAAATAATCCGGTTTGACATCTTTATTTTCTTCTCCAGCATTATCCTGCCGGTTCTTTACATTCGAGAAAGAGTTAGAAAGAATCGGCATATACATACCTCTTTCTACTTGTAAAATCGTTTGTCTTTGCAAATTACCATCCAAAAACGAAACATTATTTACAACCGAAGAAACATAGAAGAACTCATTTGTCGGCTCAAAATAAATAAACGTCCCAACCTTTATTCTTCTATCCCCATTGATCGTAATAGTTCCTGTCCTTGTAAACGGCAAATAAGCTGTTGATTCCATAATGTAAATCAAATCGTTTGTTGCGGCTGCCTGAAAATTTGCAAGAGATCGAGTTGCTTCCGTACCCTCCAAATCCTTGTAATTCAAATACTGATCCGTAAAGGACATTTTCTTGTTACCAAAAACTTCTGCATACTCATTCAAATATACAATAGGAACAAAAGCAAGACTTGTTGTATTTGTCTGTCCGGCATGATTACTCATTACTTTTAGCTGATACCAAGAATAACTTCTTGTATCATAAGACAAATCATACCCGTGCATGTTTTCAGACTTAACTGTAATGTATTGTCCATTCTTATACGCACCCAAAATAGCATCCTTGTTGAACGGTGGCTGTCTTACCACAAGGTCTATTGTATTGACATAAGTATCAAAATAAAACTCAACCAAAGGGAATTGGCAAACCCTGTTCATATACTCCAAAAGTGTACCGTTTGGATTGGCAATAGAAGAATCTATGAGTACCCTTTTTTCAAGCACATCTTCCACAAATACTTTGAATATTTGCCAAATTCCATTTACAGATTGTTTTTCGTCTACACCTATATCGTAACTTTCCGTTCTTTTATCTTGCCATGAATCAAACACACTATTCTTTGTTATACCTATGTTTGACATCACATTCACAATAAACCAAATACATTCCCGGATAGGCTTCATTTGATACGACCACAAAAGATTGGAGAATGCACCTGTAAGGACGTTTCTTTTAAACCAAATACTGTCTTCGCTCATTTCATACCAATGAGAAAATGTATCGGTTGCATTAAGTAAAGGGATAAAATAGCAACCATCATCTGAAAACAATTTGTTTATGTCCCGTCCTTCTATTGTAATGGATTTTATGTTTCCTTGTGCTTCGTAAGATGTGGTACAAGTATCTACAAACCCTATCATATCCCAAATATTGTCCTTAGCTACTTTAGAAACAGGAATTTCCAAATCGACACGTTTGCCAAAATCCACATCTCCTTTATTGTTTTCTTTTTGTAAACGTTCAAACCGTATAAAGACAATATCGTTGTTTTGTATAAATTTCTCTTGGAAGGACTTGACTTGCGCACCGGTAATAGAAACTGTATTAAATTGTTCCAAAACAGAATCCCCAAACTTAAATGAGCTTCCATTAAAATAAAAAGGTGCTAACAAAATGCTAAACTCTCCTGTTTGTTTAGATTTAGTTGTAACCGTCTGCAACACATAAGGAGATAGATCAATCACTTTGCCAATTGATTTTATGTACATCCATACCCGAATGTTCATAGATATTATTTTGGCGTTTATCCCGGCTCCTTCCAATGCAGAAGTTACATTTGTATCAGGCAAATATTCAGGATCACTTATCAGTTCTTCATAGTTATCTCCCCAATATGCTTTAAAACTTCCTTGTGAAACAAACTGCCCTTCTTTTGCGGCTTTCACAAGAGAAATAGGTGTATCTCCTTTAGGACACCACAAAACCGTCCCCTGCTTTATATAAGGCAACGTGCCGGAATCATAGTCACTTTTGTATTTGACTTGTTCTTCTTTATCATACGTTCCCCAAATGATATCCAGATTTGTGATACCCTTACCATTTTCAACCTTCATCAATTCAGAGGGTGTAAATTTCTTTTTCCCAGACGGAAGAATTTTTTGCCAATAATTTATAAAGTCCTCCGGTTTTGCTTGTTGATAGCTTTCCAGAGGATAAATAGGTGGATTTTTTAATTCTTTATTTTTTTCTTCTGTCATAGATTACTCCTCCTCTTTTTTTGAGCCTTTAAGAAAACCATACATCAAAAGAGATGGAAAATTATGAAATGCAGTAGATAGCTGCTGCATAGTTGATCCATCATTCTTTTTGTACGCTTCCATAAAACGTGTATAATAACTTTCCACCAAAGACGATGTATCTGAAATGGACGTATAAATACCATTTATAGCATTCAATATCTTACCCAATCTATCTATATTCGTTTCCCCAATACCAATCATCCTATTTTCATAAGCCGACATCATCTTTTCTCCTGTCGTAACAGTTCTTTCGGCAGCAGTAGGTTCATATCTATTTGTCGGATCGTTACGTTGCTGTAAGGCTTGTTCCGCTTGACGAACCGTTTCAAATATCTTCTCGTAATCAAAATTACCACCTGCCGTAAGTTCATTAACATCTGTCCATGTAAGGTTTGTGAAAGCTCCCTTCATAAGATTACGCATCATTTCAAGGCTTCCGCCTGAATATTGCTGTAAAATCTGCAAAAATTCTCTCATAATATCAGGGTCTTTCGTCAAATCGTCCATTTTTGCAAACGCTTCCGAAGGTGTGCTGGCTCCTGTTGCCTGTTGTACCGCTCTAAGAAGTAGGGTTTGTGTTACTTCATCCTGTGAAATTCCTTTGCCCATAAAAGCCTCTTGAACCCGTTCAAGCTGTCTACCTTCCATTCCTGTTTGCAGACGAACGGCACGCATAATAGCAGCTATGTTTGCCGCATCTATCTCACCTGTTCGAGAAAGGATATCATCAACAGACCGAACAAAAGTAGTCATACTTTCATCCATAGTAGAAGCAATTTCACTAAGCGGAATTTGAAGTTGCTTCATGGTTTGTTCAAAAGACCGGATAATAGCAGATGAAGAAGCTGTTTGTCCTTCTTCTGTACGAGCGAAACGCATTGCTCCTTGCATTCCCATTACCGACTGATCGCTAAGCCCGTATAAACGCTGTACAGCCATCAAACTTTGTGTTTCCGGTACAGGTGCTACAGTTACTTCTTTTCCGCCGGCGGCACGAATAAGTTCAGCACGTCTTTGAATGTATTCACCTACATTCATTCCCAAAGCAGAAGAAGCGTAGCTACCCTCTCTGAAAGCCGTAGCCATAGATTGTCCGGCAGTTGTTCCCATTGTTTGAGAATAGGCTATAGTTCTTTTTTGAGCTTCCATAGCTTTTTCTACAGAAGTCGTAAAAATACCAGCAACCACATTTGCAATAGCCGTTGTAACTCCGCCTAAAAATCCTCCTACACCGGGGATTAAAGGAAGCCCTTCCCCTAAAATTCCGCCTAAAGAAGGAATAATCCCGCCACCCATAGCAGCCGGACTTTGGAAAGTGGCTCCTACGCCGGAAATAACCCTTGTTGCGATATTGGTAGCAGTGCTTCTATCGCTGCCTCTTTCCACATTTTCTTGTCTTTCCCTTGTAATAGTAGTTGGCTCTCTGTCTACCGGTGTCGGGGTGGGAACCAGAATAGGTTGTATTCCTGAACCTCCGCCAGATGTACCCCTTCCGTTGTACAAAGTTTCATCTATAGAAAAAATACCTTCCTGTATGGCTTCTAAAGCTCTTGTGCCGGCTTGTACTTGTTGAAGTATTTGTCCGGCTATACCGGAAATATCGCCATTCCCAGAAGCGATCGCCTCCACCACAGAAGCAAAACCTTCTTTATTGATACCCAAAAGTGCATTCAAATCTATAGCCCTTGCACCACCGGTTTGATAAACGTCAAGTTGTCCTCTAAGACTATCTATTTCGTCTTGCTTCGTTCTTCTCTTTCTTCGAGTAGGAGTTGGTTGTTCTGTTTCTCCTTCTTCCGGTTGTGGGGTTGGTTGAGTGGGACGAACAGGAGAAACAGGTTGCCTTCCTCTTTCGGAATTTTGTCGTCCCAAAAGATTCAATTGTTCCCTAAGCTGATTGATAGCATCATTTTGCTGACGAAGAATATTGTCGTTGTTTTCAACGATCCTTCGCTGAATACTTTCCATTTCCCCACCTATAGCCCTAAGTTGAGAAGTGTCTACCGAAACTCTAAGCCTTTTCTCCGCGTTCGCCATTTTCCTTTATCTCTTTTGCTTTCTGTTCAAACTCGATCATCTTAAACATCTGATCTTCATAGAAAGCAGTATCTTGTTCCGAAATTCCACCTTCCGGTGCTTTTAGCCAATCTCCAATATTAGGAATATATTCTTGTTTTTCTTTTTCTTCTTTTTCCTGTTGCAGTTCATAAAAAACTTTGTCTTCTTCAAATTCCATAAGTTCTGCAAAAAAATCACATTTCTTATGTTCTTCTGAAAGAAACGGGATTTTATGTTTATTCCTATACCATCTATCAATAGGAAACATATTGTCCCATCTTATGACAAAATTTTTATATTCTTCCCGATTCATCAGTCTACAGATGAAAGAATTTTTTCAGCCTCCTTCAAGAACGGGAAAATATCGTGCATATAAATATCACAAATTTCTTTGTAATCTTTCAGTCCCAATTCAGAGAAACTTTTCACTTTCAAATCGGACATCAATTGTGGGCACAAAACAGAAAGTGCAGCTTCCACATCTATCATATCCAAAGCACGCTGCGCAGAAATGGTAGGGTTGCCAATCATAGAGTTGTAACTCCCTTTACCCAATCTCTGTTTATTTACCTCAATTTGGTAATACTGTCCAACATTCGGGAAACTGATCTCGTACTTTCTTCCTTTCACTGTAATCTCTTTCGATTCCATACTATATGATTTTTAATTGATTGATATATGCAAAGATAATGATAAAAGAGAAAAAGCGGAATTTTCATCCCGCTTTCTAAAAAGATTATCTATTCTTTTCAACATCCTTTAAAACGATTTCTTCTTTAATCCCTAATTCGTCTCTTATAAAATCTACTAATTCCTGCGACCCTTCTATTAATCTATCTTTTTTCTTTATATTTAGCTTACCCCACAAAGGCTGTAAATTCATCCAATTAAAGCAAACTCTTTGGTGGATTGGGTTCATTAAATCAAAAGCAGAACAAGGAACTATATGATCAATGTGCCAAGTTTTATGATTATAATTATCCCAGCTCATACCTTCACAAAATTGTGATTCAATGTGTTTTTTTAAATCTTGGACAGAGCATCCAACAAGTTCTATAGTAGAAGCAGCTTTAGAGCCATTTTTTATCGCTAATCTAACTCTATTTCTTAAAGCAGTCTCTAATTTATATTCAGGACTTTCATTCCAAAGCCTCTTTCTATATTGTCTTTTTGTTTCCTTTCCATGTTCAGATTCTCTATATTTTTTTGAAGATTGTTTAAATGATTCCGATTTTCTGTATTCAGAAAAATATTCTTTCCCTTTTTCTGAATTTCTAAATTTTGCCATCTTTTTTCTGTTTTTCTCTCTATATTCTTCTGTATGCGATTTTTCTCTACGATAAGCGTTATAGCAATCTTTACATGAAAAATGAATACCAAGTCTATTGGTATTGTCTTTTGGGAACATCTCTATAGGAAGTTTTTTACCACAAGTAGTACATTCAAAAATTTCATTTCCATTTTCGTCTATTTCAATTTCTTTTAATTTCTTTGGATGTGCCAAGTTTTTATGATAATACTCGTGTGATTTTTGCCTATTTTTCTCTTTATATTCAGGATCATTTCTCTTTCGCTCATTCTGTCTTTTCCTACTTTCTTCTCCTTTTTCAGACAAACGATATTTTTTATGGATTTGCTTTCTTCTTTTCTTTTCCTCATCTGTCATATTTTTATGAGAAAGACATTCTTTACATCTACAAGTAAATCCATCAGAAGAATAGCTGTTCTTTTGAAAATTCTCAATAGGGAGTTCTCTCTTGCACTTAGAGCAAATTTTTGTACCTTTGTCAAAATTAGCTTTCATAACCAAAACCAATTTAAGTTCAATTTATCGAAATCTGCCCATACATTGACTGCAATCTTTGTATGGGCATTTATTGTTATACACAACAAAGGTAAGAACTTTAGATATAACATCTTCAATTCTTACCTTTAAAAATGACGTTAATAAAAGCTAATTGCCTCAATATTCGGCAGTTACGACGGGGTTAAGATACCTAATATTGACATTATAGGAAGCAACAGATTGCTCCTGCAACTGCCAATTCTGATTCTCAATGAAACAAGGTGTCAAAAGGGCAATTGTCTGCCCTGTCGGATCAACACTTGTTACCATCTTACGGGCATCATCAAAGTTCTGTACCAATTTCTTGTAGATCATGATAGAGAACCCTTGTTCTGCAAATGTAAGAGTGTCCAAAACCTCCTGCAACGTACCCAAACGATGAATCATCGCTTCCACCACCGGAGCTTTGAAAGATAAGAAGAACTGATCTACCGTTGCCGAGCATCTATAAGAAACCGGTGGGATTTCCTGAATAGGCAAACTACCCAATCCCTGTACGTCCACACGATTGATTTGTTCCTGTACGGTTATATTTCTAACAAAACCGGCTGTTTCGTTGCCGATCTTGATATATGCCATAGGTGCACTGAATGTCTGCATAATATCTATATTTTAGAATTATTATCCACGAATTAAGAAGCCTGTGAAGAACAACTTGTTGATTTCATTGTTCACAACGATCTTATAGGTTACAAACCAGGCATCTTCTTGTCTTGTAACAAGAACATCTTTGAACGAAAGTAATAGGTTGTCTTGTGCCTCATTTGCCACTCTTGATTGCAAATAAGCAACCGTCCAGTCTTTCACCGCACCGGCAGACAATGTATTGACGTTTACACCGTTTTCTTGTCCCAACAGATCAATAGAAGCATTTACAACCAATTCCTTGTTGATTTGAGCAACGATACGCATAAACTGAATGCTGTGGCTCTGTCCGTTTGAATTGAACAACACTTTGTTGTCCTGTAAAGTGTTTACACCTTGTAATACGACAAAGTTATTCGTATAGTCATTGTAAACCGTCACAAGCATACCGGCATTCAAAGCCTTAGTTTTTTCCGTATCATTCAAAGTGTGCTTCAACTTGTCGATACCGATTGTCTTGTTTGTAACCGGGATATAAGGCGGTTTTCCTGCCGTTCTACCCAAAATACAACACAAGTTATACATTACTCCCCACCAGCGTGTTTTGATACCTGTAATACCGGAAGTCATACCTGCACCGCCATGTACCAACTGAACCAGCTCGCTGTTGAATCCTTTCGCCAAATCAAGTGATTTAGAGAAATTGGCGGCATCGTCATAACCTCCCACAAACAAGAAGTGGGTGTACTTAGCTTGACTATTCATATGAGCAATGTACTGTTTCTGCAATGCGGAATCAGCATTTGTACCGAACTGATCCATAAGAGCAAAGCTATAGTCCAAACCTGTAATTGCTTCCATAACTTTCGCCATGTTGTCAATATTGTAAGTTTCAGTACCGCCCTTTGCCAAGAAATAGGATTTACCAGCCAGTGCAGTAGTAACGTCACTCTCAGATACCGTTCCTTCTCCTTGTACTTCCGCGTTTTCTGTCAATACAAACAGGTTAGCAAAATTAGAATCGGATTTAGCCCATTCAAGCAAAGTTCCAATATTGTCAAATTCCGGTGACTGCAATACCAATGTAGGTGCTGCTTGATCTTCCGGCGTTTCTCCAATAGGGTAACCATCTTCTGCATATCCTGTGAAAGAACCGACATAGAATTTCATGATCCATTTTGCCGGATCGTCTACGCCTTTCACAATGGATACACCATAACCGGCAATCAAATTACCAGCTTCGGAAAGTTTGCCATTTGCTCCCAAACCTTCATCCAGTGTCTTTACTTCAAACGTGCCACCTGCTGTAGTAACAAAAGTAATAGTTGCAGAAGTAGTCTTAGCTGCCCTTACATACAAAAGTTGAGAGATACCTGTAGAAGCCGGGTTTGTATAATCCGGTGTAAAAAGACCTTCTGCAATCTTCCAGAACATACCTCCCTTTACAAAAGAACGGAACTCTGCAAGGGTGTCAAACGTATAGACTGAATCCAATCCTTGAAAGTTTTCTCCATCTATACCAGAACCACCACCCCAATTTGCACCATAAACGCCACTATCTATGACCAAAACCTTCGAATAATCTAATGTTCTGGCTGGGCTTGTTTCTCCAGATACGATCCGACTATACGCACCCGGTAAGGTTATTTGTTTATTACCAAAAATATACGATGTAGCCATAATTTATTGATTTTCAATTTGTTATCGAATTATTATTTGATTTTATTTAAAAACACATTCAAAAATTAAATCAATTAATTTGCCAAAAACTTCAAAACAATTATTTTAAGTAATTACGACAAAAATCTAATAATTAAATGTATTAATTAATTCTTACACATAAATCAAACTACCTCAAAGGTAATCATTTTTCAATCAACGAACTATCTGAACCCCACAATTTCTGATTCTACACCTGGAAGTCCGTCAATAGAAGTCGGGTCACCAAGAGCAATGCTATCCACTTGATTCACTTTCCCAAAGATGATCTTTCCGAGTAAAGACGTATCCACCAATCCCGGTACTATTTCTTCTGACGATAAATCAAGTCCGATAGAACGAATGAAAATAGGTGTCGGCATCAGATTGTTTTGCATCATAAGCTCCTTCATGGTAAATTCTATTTTAAGGAACTGTGAAGCCAAAGTATCCCAAGAGCCAAGTAGTAATGCGTACAGAATCTCTGACATCAGGATTGATTCATTCATGTTTACAGAAAAGCACATGATTTCCAATCCGTACTGTCTTGTGTCCCTGTACATAGGAACGCCACCCATAAAAGATTCTATTTTACCTATGGAATTGGCAATGCCACCTGTTTTCCCGGGTTCACGAATAATGTATGCCGGCAGCCCTGTTTTATCTTTCGGATATTCCAAAGCTACCTTTATGTTGTTCGGATTTGTTTCCTTTCTTAGAAAGATATTTTTTGCCTGTTCATAGTAGTTGAAAGAGCCGTCCTGTGTATCTCCCAACACTTTGTACAAGAAAGAATCCTTTTCGTTTTCCTTGCTTTCAAAGTCCGTTTGTACGTATTCCAAACAGGCTTCCACTATCTTTTTTATTTTGACTATCTGTAGCATCGTTACATCGCATTTAAAAATTCGTCAATCACCCTATCCGCAACAGCATCTATCTTTGCTTGTTCAAGAGCTTTGTTCATAAGTTTATATGGAACAATACCGCCATTCCACCAACTATTAGGATCAGAGTTTTCACTTACCCTTCTCCATGTAAAGTAACCGCTTCTCTTTTCATTTTGAGTAGAAGCAATGTTTACTTTAGTTAGTCCTTCATAAATAGGTGCTTTGTGTATGTAAGCCGGTTTGTTTACACCCAGCCTATTTATTGCTTTTCTCTGCCCTTTTTCAGAAAAACTTTCTGGTAAATTACCACTTCCTAATCTTCCTGTCTTCTGAACTGCGTTGTAAATTTGTTGCGGCATTATAGAAGCAAACAATCCCGAATCCGCTACAGCTTCCGGCGTTGCATGTCTAAAGGGAATATCTATATACCAACCTCCATCCTGTGCAATCTTTCTTTTTGGGGAATTTCTAAAACCTTCCTTCTCGTCAAAAGGCGGTTGTCCTTCTTCTATCATCAAAGGAATAGAAGAAGCTCTGTTCGTCAGCCCGAATATAACGGACAAAGGGGATTCCCTTTCAATGAAAACTCCCCTTTTATACTCATTCCTTGTAGTACGAAGCTCCCTATTTATCAGATTTTCCCACCTAAGCTGATATTCAGTTATAACGGCATCTATAATAGAAGAACCTAAAAACGTAGATTGATCCTGTGAAAGATCAAATTCTTCCACCAGATCACTTAAATCTATGTTGATAGGCACTACCATTACTCACTAATTTTCATTTGAATATTATCATTCAAAATAACTCCCGATCCATCAAAATTAGGTTTTTCAGACACAATCAAATGTGTTCTTCTTGCCACCGCTTGAATAGGAAGTCTTGTTCTTTCCAATTGTCCCGTTTCCTTGTTTTTCTTCCAAGAAGCCCGGACTTCATGGGGAAAGTCCAATACATGAAATTCCAATTGATGTTGATAATAAATACTTACAACCGGATTTAAAGACATATTAGCCGTCAAAATTACGCAATAAGGGTTCGCATCACTTATCTTGTAATCTGTCGGAGAAAGTTGTCTCAAAGGCTCTGTAGACGATTCAAACACATGTATGCTATAAATGCTTAACGGTTTATAAGTCGTGAATACAAAAGAGTTCTCTCCGTCCGTCCTTACAGGCAAATTTTCGCTAAAGTAAGAGAACTCTTTTAAAATTGTGATCCGGTCAAAATATCCTAAATTGGGTTTATCAACGTCTGTTACCGTTACGTTAATTGTTCCTATCAGTTCTTCTGACCAACGTTTGTAACTGTTATCCCCGTTTATACCGGTTATAAGAGCATGAGTGTTTGTAGGATTGATATAAAAATAACCTGTACCAAAACAATTCTGGCAATCCACTAAAGGCGCATCCGGTGCATTACAAGGACATCTTAACGCCTTTTCCAATATCACCTCATACCCTTTCAAATAAACGGCAGAATCAAACTCTGAACGTATAAATTCAGGACTTGCATTACTCAAAGGCGGAACCGGTGTTTGTAAAATACTCTTTGCCACGTTACTAAAATTTTAAATTTCATTTATCAAATTTCCACACTATGCAATGTTTACTTTGACCGGGGTAAACGCTAACCCACTATCAATTATCCTACTTACATAAGAATCACTGAATACTTTTCTACCTATTCCAATAGCTCCATTGATATCTGCGTTAATCAATTTATTTACAGAACTTTGGAACAACCCACGTTTCTTTCTTTTGCCTAAGTAAGCGTCATGTTTTCCTAATTCTTCAAAAGCTAAATGATCAACCTTTGATGTGTATGATTCTTCACTAAGATAAAAACTAATTCCAACTAATTTGCATTTATAGGAAATTTTATCTATAAGCCTTGAAAAAGGAATCTCAACAAATTTCTGGTTTGTTTTCTTTCCAAGATTAATTTTCTGTTTCCATCCTTTATTCAGTCCTACTACAAGACTACCGATATTATTGTCAATACAATAGTTTATAATAAATCTACTAACCTTATGGATATGATCTTCTATCCAAAAATTCCTATAATTGTTAAGTTGTCTAAGTCTTTTTGAAGTCCCTTTGTCTCCTGCAAAAGACATTAATTTAGCTTTTCTCTTATTGTACCACTGATTAAAAGATTTGATAATATGTCCGTTTACAATGAAAGGTTGTTTTCCTGCATTGTTAATACATGAACATAAATTATTCAATCCCAAATCAATCGAAAGAACATTATCTTTGTTTAAATTCAAATCCTGTTCTTTCTTTTCGTAAATCACTTCAACTACATAACAAGTAGCTTGTGGTATAATTCTAACTTGACATAGTTTATTGTTTCCTATTTTAGTTTTAATTGGTTGAATGATATTTTTAACGAAGTAAATATATCCATCTTTGATTCTACAAGCAGAAGTTGTAAAGACTACCATATTCTGTTTCTTTCCTTTCTTGTAAGAAGGAAGGTGAGGCTTACGATTGTTGTGTTTAGCTGGATTCTTTCCAAAATCCTTTTTCAACTTTATCCAAGAATTGATAGACTTGAATACTTGTCCAACTACTTGCTGAGAAATAGATGATGGCAAATTTCTAAAATCAAATTGATTTTCTTTGCAAAGTTTAGTAGAAAGATCATATTCTTTCAGATATTCTTTATTGAAGATACCTTGACGCACATTATACAGGACATAATTATATAGCAATCCTGATTTGAGGCAAATATCTTCAAATCGGTTATCTTTAACAATATGTTTTTCAACCAATCTCATCAATCAATTTTACTATTTGAAATTTCAATAAAAACAAAATAAACAAATTACCCTCCTTATAATACTAAAAACCTAAATTCATCGTACACGAGTTTTATCCGCCCTACAGTTTCCTCTATTTCTTTTTGATACTGTTTCAAGCGTGCCCCGTAACCTGCATTTTCAGCAGAAGCGGTAGAGTTGATAGATTGTCTTAATCCATCTATTTCCAAGTGCATAGAAGCTATACCGGGTAAACTGAATATCATATCTCCGGCAATATTAAGCGGGCCGAACGAAGCAAGTTTACCAACAAGATTAATCAAATCGGCAGGCATTTTATCCAAATCAAAACCGGTTATATATTGAATGTCCCAATAGTCCGGTATGTTTGTGAACCGTTGAAAGCCTATCTGCGTAGTCATTCCAGTAAGAATAACATCTGCATTTGCATTAACCGAATTTGCACCGGTAGGAACGACACTCATTCTTCGTTTCCCTATCCCGTCCATATCTTTCTCACAACTAAGCCAACCTTGCGGGTAAATAATCTGCTCCATCTTATTAAGCATACCTGTAAGCGCAAGCGGAACCCTTACTGGACAGTTAGTTTGAATGATAGGAAATTGCTGGAAATAATCTGTTCTGTAATAAGAATGTGTTTCCGATTCAACTAATTGCTTTACAAATTTGAGATTAAAATAATTCTCGATCTCTCTCTGTGCAGCACTCAAATAAGTTCTAAGTGATTCATCAGAAAAAGAAGTCCCCGTACCGGCTTGTATGGTAATACCGTACAGGTAATTGTTCCACATCTCCGCAACGGAAATAACAGAACCCGTATTTTTCTTATACTTTACTGTAAAAATCAGTTGTCCCGGCATAACTTAAATGTCTTTTTTACTTTTTAGGTAACGCAATTATAGCATCAATCAGTTCGTCTTTCTGACTTTCTTCTTTGAATCTTCCGGCTTTCTGTTTACTCATTCCGTTTTCAATAGCAAGTGCCTTCAAATCCTCAAAAGTCATTTTAGACATATCTTCCTTTAAAGAAGCAATTTCTTCTTCTGTTGCGCCGGCTTCTTCTTTAACCGGTTCTTCCACAGTTTCTTTCGGCTGACCACCGTTAGACAGTCTTTCAACCTCTTTTTTCCAAACGTCAATAGACTGCTCCAATTGTTCGATTTTCTTGTTCTTATCTTTGATAATACCGTTCAAACGAGCAATTTCAAACTCGTATTCTTCTTTCAGAACTTTCAGAGCTTCATCAGTATCTTTTTCAGATTCAGATTTTTCCTTTTCAAGCGTATTAGCTTCTTCTTCCAAAGCAATACCGGAGAAACCGCCATTTTTGATGTATTCCCAAGTTTCGTCCTTTACTTCGGCTTTCCCGTTTTCAAACTCCACAAGCTCATTCAAAAACTGAATGGTAGTGTTTTTATATACTGTTGATACAATCTTTTTCATACGAAATATGATTTATTGATAAATAAAATAGGGAGAGGAAGGTGTTTCAAAAACCTTTCCCTCCCTTTATAAAATTCCGAGACTAAATACGTCTTAGTTATGCACCCAAACCTTCATCACCGATATTGATAATACGGCAAATCTTAGCCGGCTGATACAGAACTGGAGTACCGTAGTTCAAGATAGCGAATCTGCGAGACGGAGCGGTGATTGCAAAGTCAAGTTTGCGAGTGTCACCAAACTGCAAGTATTCGTTGATCTGGCTGTCGTTATAGTAAATCAGAGCAGACTTCGTACCTGCAATGATACGGTTACGGTCACGTACTTTTGTTGCAGCAGCACCATCATATCCAGCAGCCAGCATAGAAGCCGGAATAGTGAAGATAGGATAGTATTCTGTCGTATCTGTCAAAGCAGTTACTTTCTTAGTACGATAAACAACGTAGCAAGTAGGAGCATAAGCACCTCCAACTGGAGCTGTCCACTGCAAATCTACAGACTGATTAGCTGCAACTGCCAGAGCAGTATCCGTCAATTTCAAAGGAGCAGATTCACCATAACGGTTCTTAGCTGTTACCAAGTAGCCATAAGAGCCGGCATGTAATACGAAGTTGGTTTTTGTATCGGCAACAACAGCAGACTTAGTTCCACCAGCAACAGGAATACCCGGAGCCTTCGGAGAAGAAGCTGTAGCAGAAGCCTTGATCGGACGGCGAACGTCAAAGAACTTGTCTGTTTTAACAGCAACCTTACCGAACTGCGTCATGATGTCGTTTACAGACTGTCCCATTGTTGCGCCTACAACGCTGTTAGACATGCCAACAACAACGCGTTTTGATTCATGGAATTTCTTCACATAGTTGTTGAACACAACCGGTGCAGAAACGATACGGTCGATATAACCGTTGTAAACGTTTACAACGCGATCAGCAGCATCTTCAACCAAAGCATCAGTCAAGATACCATTCTGTGCATCAATCACAGCCTGTGAGCCATAGTAAGCATCCAAAATCTGTTCTGTGCTCATACCTTCCGTAGAACCACGGTCAGTAGCAGCTACACCCATCATGTGCTGACGGAAGATGCCATCAAACTGTTCTGCGATACAAGTAGAATCAGCATCCGTCAAACGAGTGTCAATCAAAGTCAAAAGCAAAGTGGTCTTATTCTGTACCTCACGAGTGTACATGTTCATACCACCGGCAAGTTTAGCAAGCATAGCCGGATCAGTTACCTGTCCTGTAACGCCCATAAACTTAGAGATGATTGACTTACGGATGTATTGAGTATCTGTTTCTTCCGGTGTTTCACCTTCAAGATTGAAAATACCAATTTCTTCACCATATTTGTACAACTGGTTGTACTGGTGAACCGTATTCTCAATTCTCTGTTTCGGCATTTCGTTGTAAACAACCAACTGGTTCAAGCGGTTAGCCAAAACCTTGATGTAAGCATCCAAAGATTCAACTTTCAGACCACCACCATTGTTGATCTGATTGTCGTACTGCATACCGGTTTGTAAACCGGCTTCCATTGCTTTCAACACATCGGCAACATTACCAGCACCGCCAAAAGCAGCTAAATCATTATAGTTATACAAGTCCATCTTTCTATAATCTTTATATTTATTCGATCGAATTACTTCTTACTTCTGGAACTTGATGTTGTACTTTTCGTACATGAATTTTGCCAAATCCTGTCCAATGGTTTCAGCCTGACTGTCTGCCAAGAAAATCAGAGCATCATCACCAATCGACTTTTCAAGTTCTTCACCGGCGTTTTCAACAGCCTTGTTGATAGCTGCCATCACCAAAGGACGTTGTTTTGTGACAGAAAGAAGTGTCTTACCATCTTCGTCCACTTCCGGCTTCATGGATTTTTCCAAAACAGCAGAAGTCTGCACTCCCTTAAAAGAAGGTGTCTGTGCGCCAAAAGATTCCAAAGACTTTTCGATGTTACCAAAACGTTCGTTCATGACTTCTGTCATACCCTTAACGATATTAGCTGCCAAAGAAGCACCGAAAGCCTTCATATCATCCATAGAGAAAGATTTCTCAACTTTATCTTCTTTCTCTTTAATGTCCTCTTTCAAGTCCTTCTTGTCTTTTTTATCCTCTTTTTCGTCCTTCTTCAAATCGTCAATGTGCTTTTCGTCATTGCCGATATTCTTGTCCTCCTTTTTTTCGGATTCTTTCATTTCGGCGACACTTTTCGATTTTTCAAAAGTTACATCTCCGTTTGCTACCATAGTAGCAATATCTTCTGCACTGAAACCAGAATTTTCAAGTGCCTTGTATAACGGATCATCTTTAAATTCTTTTACGTCTACCATAACATTATGTATAAAAATTATTGTCGAACTTTTTCTACGAATGTATCTAAAACACTTTTTTCAACCCTACCTTCTTGAACTGCACGATAAATCTCCCAAAAAGAATCAACATCAAAAGAATGTGATTTTTGAAAATTCACCTTGAAATTATTGTCAATCTGGACAAGTCCGTTTTCTGTACAATATTCAAAAAGAATAGTTGATTTTTGTATTTCCAATAAATCATTCACACTACCACCCTTACTTTTTTCAATATCCAAATAGGTCTTAGTGTTGACCGGTGTCATTGTAAGGGCAATGTTTGTAATAAGAGCTTTTGTCACTCTTTTGGGATTTTTCTTATCCCGTTCCAACGCCTTACCTTCTACGCTCATACCCGGTTTTCTTGTCGAACCCGATTCTTGCATTTCAATTGCCTTATCCCAAAAAGCACGGGCTTCCGGCGACTTTTCCCACAATTTACCTTTTACAAAAAACTTATTGTCTTTCACATAGGCTTCAATAGGTTCACCAATCCAAAAACGACTTTTGTTAATAGGTGAACGTGTGGGCAAATGATCGAGGTTAAACAAACCGGATTTCAAAAATCTATCATATATAAACCCGGACGGCTCTAAGACTTCTTCTTCATCATCTTTTGAAGAATCGGAAGCGACACCGGAAAATACCATGTTTGCGTATGGAGATTGTTGCTCTGATACCGCGCTTTTGGCTTTCTCCAAATCCAAATCTACATATAATTTAAAACTATCAAACATTTTGATTGGTTGAAATTGAAATAAACGTATTTATAACACTCAAAAATACTGCAAAATTAGAATTAAATCACAATAACTCAATATTTTAACTTTTATTAATTATTATCGTAATTTATCTCCAAACTCCTTAATGCAATTGCAATCTATATTTAGACTGTTTGAGTGTTGCAAGAAAATCATCAATCCAGCTTACCTCGCCAATGTATTCATCCTTTTCAGCAAGTTCTTTTCTGAACTCAATCGTTTTGTCGAATATCATTTGGCAAATAGCAACCGGATCATCCTCTTTCACTTCATCCCCTTGGATTTCCCCGTCTTTGAATCGTCCGAATCCCGATTGCCCGGCTTCCGCAATCTTATCCTCAAATTCTGAAACTTCTTCTGAAAGTTCATCGAGATAGACATGCTTGGAATTATCTTCCTCACCCCAATGAATATTTTTAAGACGTGTTTTAGTTCCTTCCAGAAAATTGAGATAAGTGTTGAAAATACTCTTATCGGTCTTTTTGGACTTTTCGATTTCTTCGGTATTTCCATTTTCAACAGACAATTCATCTTCTGTCGATTTTCGGATGTTTTCTGTTTTGGTAGTGCCTTCAATGCGAAACTTACCATTCCATTTCCATTCTTGTTCCCCATTTTCTTCTGTCTTAATAACAATAGAAAAAGGTTTACCAAGACAAGTTACCTTTTGAAGTATGCCTAAAAAATCAGCAAACTTATCTCCTTTTCCACCATCATTATCAGAGAAATTCATATGAAACTCACCGTAAGTGTATTTGTTCGGCTCTTCTACCACTTCGACTTCTTTTTCTTCATAGATAGTTCTCTTGAAAGTAATAGCCTTTTCAATACCTTCGCCTACACCATCCTCTGTACGAACAATATTTTTGGTTTCACCATCCAAAGATTCACGCTGCAATACATGTGCGTCTGCTGTATCCATAGTTTTTTCTACTTTCCAGTCTTCCGGCAATTCGTCTTCCAGATTAAGCTCCTTTGCCCGTTTCTTGATCCATTTCTTTACTTCTTCTTTCGACATAGAAGAACTACCGGACAAACGAATAGCATCTTTCAAATCCTGCCGATTGCGAATAGGATATTTGCCATTGGGCATTGCTTCACCTTTCTTTGCCAAATCCTTTCTTTCTTCATGCGTAAAAGAAGTTTTGTTTGCCGACTTTTCAAGTTTTTCAGGATTCTTTTCACAATAGGAGGTGAATACATCCTTTGAAATTTTGCCCTCTTTGAAAGATTTCATTACCAACTGAAACTCATCCTGTACCTCAATACCAAGAATACGTTTGATATTATCTTTCATATCAAAGATAAAATTATATTGGTCAAGTTCAGTGTGAGGATTGATCCATTCACTACCTGTTTCTTCTTCTCCGTCCACAAGAATGTTGACAGGAGCATCAGGATCAACAAAGCACATGAAATAGTGAATTTCAATACCTTTTCTCTTTGGAATGTATTTACCGACCGGCATCAAAAGTTCTTCCGACATATCAATACCTGTTTCCTCAAACAGTTCTCTTTTTGCAGCTTGCAAGAAAGTTTCTCCCGGGTCAACATGTCCACCCGGAATACACCAATCATTTGAAACCGCGCCCTTTTCTCCCACACGATTCAAAATAAGAAGTTTGTCTCCTCTAAAAACAAGCACGTCCGCAAACTGAACTTTCCCTTGCTTCGCCTTAAACAAATCAAAGTAAACAGATTTCTTGATCAAGCCCTGTCTCCATAACTCACGACAGCTTTCAAGTTGACGAATGTCTTTTGCCATTTCAGCAAATTCTTCATCATTTTCCAACTTTGCAATGGATTTATGGATAGAATTTCTTCTCTTGTACACATCCATCAAATCCTTAGACTGTTGCTTTAAAAACTCATTAAAACAACTTTCTGCCTTTGCAACTGCATCAGCATCTTCACTTCCTTTCAGTTCATCGTACTGCGACTTCTGAATGGAATAGATTTCACCAAGGGAGCTTATCTCTTGGCTTACCTCTTTTCCTTTTTTAAGAAGTCTTCTATATTCAGCTATTTTTTCATTTTGCGTCTGCAATCCGAGCAACGCTTTCAAGTTTAAACCCATATCAGAAATTATTTTGTTTTGTCTTTACAAATTGTCGCATCCGGCACACAGACATTGTCTGCAAAATAAAAGTCCGGTTTATCAAGTTCAAAGGTATAGAAATATTGCGAAACATTTGCAATAGGTATCTGTATAATGTTGGTTACTTTACCTTTACATCCATTTTTAAGCATAAGAACATCGCCCGGCTTTATCTTATCCACTCTTTTTGTTTTATTATGGCACAAAACGTAAGAGCCGTCTACCACTCTATGTAAAGCATCTTCACGGTATCCCTTTTCAAGAGTTTCATCTTCCGTAACGTAGCATATATCAAAAATACGAGGAACAGAAGACAGTTCAGACTGGATAACCTTTGTCGCCCTTCTGTAACCGGAAACGGTTTTTATCACATTTCCTACTTGGATGTCCTTTATCCATTTTGAACCATCTATAGTAAGAATACTGATAAAACCGGAATTAAAAATCGTTCTTTGTTTCATTACACTTCGAAATATTTTGTACCTACAGTTATTTTTACCTTTGATTTTCTCTGAACCCGCTTACTTTCATCTACTTTTTTAGGTTCAAATGACTGTGTTTTGTCATCCCATTCATATCCATCTGGAACATGTCTTAACATACACCTGCAAAAAGGGTGAATATTTGTTAAAACAGGCTTCCAGTCTTTTGACTTTTTACCTATGTTAGTACCGTTGGCAATCAATTCGGACAAATCAAAAATAACGGGCTTAGAGCCTGCACCAGCCGTTGTGTAAGCATTAAGGCACATCCGGCAAGCACCGGGAAACACTTCCTTATATACTTTTGCATGGATACCGTGCTCTTTCATGATCGTCTGCGCTATCCCTATCTGAAAGATGTTCTCCATTTCAGTGGCAACAATACGACCCCAATCCCGGTTCCATTCATCCAACCTATGTCCCAATGAGCTAACAATGGATTGTACCGATTTCCTTTTCAGGACACCTTCCGTCAATTCTTCTCTAATAGCTGTTTCCACCTCCCTTTCCCGTTCTGCCACCGCTATTTTCATTTCTTCTTCTGAAATGGTAGAAGAAAGAGAATCTTTTATACGTGTCCCCATTCCTTTTATATAAGAATAAGAACGCATAGCCGCAGCATTATATTCTGCTTTTTCTCTTGAAGTTAGTTCCGGGTATTGCTCTTTTTCGACATATTGCCGAAGGTCGTTGAAGTTAAGAGAGGATAATTGTGCAGGTGTAAGAATTGCCGCCAAACGTCCAAATATGAATGCTTGCCAATAAGGTGGTATTTTCAGAACTTCTGTCTTTAAATCAAAGCCAAATCTTTTCAGCATATCTATGTCTTCTTGGGAAAGATATTCCTTACCCAGCACATCGGCAATTACACGAGCAATACGATAATCGACAATGAAAAACAACTGCTGTATTTCTTCCGGTGTGAATAGCATACTTACTTAGATTTTTGTTCTACTATTTTCTTCGTCAAATCCATCAACATATTATTTATCTGTGTCGAAAAGATAACTTGCGCCATACCTTCATATCCTTCCTGTACTTTTGGGTAACGCATAGGATCAACATGATGGTGTACATTTGACACTAAAGGCATCTTTTCGACCTTGATATTTTTGACATATCTCACATTCATAAGTTACTTCTCTCCCCAGTTCTTTTCAATGTAAGACATCGCAGCACTCATAATAGGATTGGAATCGAACGATTTCTGTGTATCTTCTTTGTCTTCTGACGCAATTTGTCGATCCACTTCTTCGTTCATCGCATCACCTCCGTACATAGCTTGCTGCATCTGATATTGTTTTTGAAGCTGGTAGGATTGATTCAAGATGGTATCGGTTTCTGGATTGAATTTACGTCCAGAGTATTTTTCAAAAATATCTTCCAAACAAACCATACCGTTTTGAATTTTCTTAGCATCAATCTCAACCTGTCTTCCTTCATCTTCTGCATCCACACCTGTAAAGACAAATTCAAAATCTTCATCCAGTTCTGATACAAGATAGTAATTGATTACTTCTTGTAAGAACACAAGGATAGGTTTCAAACCTTTGTCTTTTGAATGCTGCAAACGTTCCTTTTGTCCAGCTTGTCCAAAGATATTTGTTTGATCTTTGAATTGGAAGCCAAGCTCTGACGGGTCGATGCGATAAACCGCACAAGTCATAACAAGTAGGAATTTTACCCACTCGCTAAACTCCATATCCCGGTTGGTGTTTTTAGACAGATCAACCCATTGAAGGTCTAAACCGTTGATAATCGGCGTTCTATGTGAATTTTGAACCCCCACCATTGTCTGTTGCCATGCCTGCCTAAATTCACTCAAAGAAGCCTGTGATATGTTTGGATTCTTAACATTGATAATTCCTTTAGGGTTAGACCCTTTAGAAAAATACAGGCCGTTGTATTCAAATCCCCACAAAATCCATGTCATAACACTGGACAATGTTTCCAGTTCAGATGTTCCGTACCCGTTTTTATAGATGTTGGTCGATTTGTTTCGGATACCAATACCAAGCTCCCAAGGATAGAAGATAACGCTTTCGTGTGTGACCGGGTGCTGCATGATCTGACCCTGCCAGCACATGCAATATTTCGGTAAATATCCTTTGAATCGATACTGCTCAAATTCTTCATGGAACTTCGGATCGATACTGTCAAGAAAACGTACCAAAGAAGCATCTACGGCTCGATAACGAGCCAGATTCCATGATCTGTCCCTTACTATTTCAAAAGCAAGCTGATCAAGAGTAAGACTGTCAAATACAACTTTTCTCCCAAAGTCTTGAAATGTGTCAAACGATTCCCACTTGTCATGAAAACCGCCTTCTTCCAAAAACTTTCTGATATAATTGATTTTTATCTGATCTTCCCTTGAACGCTCCGCGCTTACCTTTTCAAAAGGATTCCGCTTTCTTCTGATAGTGTACCCTTCTTTCTGTTCATCAGTGCTGAAATGAAGAAAATTCTGAACCTGCTCAACACGAGTATTGACAACGGCCCGAACGACAAAGATGTCTCCCATTCTCCGAAGCACCTCAAAGGGCATAGAACCGTAAAAGTTAGGGTCTTTGTATCCCCTACCCGTATCGCTCGCTTCGTCTGGATTAAAAAATACAGCCTTTACGCTGTCTTGTCTCTGATTAGCATTATCCATATAGAGATTGGCTTTCACCAAATCCCCTAAATCGTCTGATCGAGACATCTGTTGTAATTTAGATTGGAGTATAGTAGGAAGTGTTTTTTGCAATCCTACAATATCTTCCAAAGAAAGGCTTGCCAGACTTTTGGTAAAGTCCGGCTTCCCTCCTTTATTATTTTTCTGCCTTTTCCTACTCATACTAAAATCAAAAATTATACTACTGACGATGCTACCTGTGCCAAAGTAACGCTAACCGTCTTGTTTCCTTCTGACTGCGTAATCACCAATGTTCCATTTCTGGCTGCTTCTGTAGGATTTTCTGACGCAACCACTTCCAAATCAGAATTACCTTTTGAAAAACCATCTCCATTAACGGCTGTTGTGTAAGGAACGTTCGTAGGCTTACCAACAGGAACATTATCTACATGAATTTGTTTTACAGAAGTGATAGAAGTCAATTTTTGTGTCCCGCCTTCTGCCTGGAAACTCAAAGATGTAGGGTCTACTGACAAAGAATAAACCACTTCCATGTCCGCATCATCCACCAACACCATAGCTTCCTCTTGCAAACCTTCTGGATAAGCTACCACTTTCAAAAGATTTGTCCATGCCCATTCTTTAAAAGTGCCCAGATTGTACGTCACACCTGCCTCTATAGAGATACCCAGACTTTTAAAATAGTCAATATCTCCAATAGGTGTTTCTGTAGCAAAAATGTTCATCTGACTGTCAATACCATCAGTTATAACAGTCAAACTTTTGCTACTATCTGAATTTGTAAATAAAATCCGCATCATAAGGCTTAATCGGCAGAAGCCACAAGATTAAAGGATTGAACACCGCCATTTGCAAACAAAACAATCTCCAATTCTTCTTTAGCATCCAAACCAAGATCAGCCAAAGTTAACGTCCAAGAATTTAAGATTTTACCCTTGATAGAGTGTCCGCCATTTGTGATCTCACCAAAACGAGTAGCCGATTCAGCCAAATCTACAGTATTGAGGAATACAGCTTCCACCTCTTTGGACTGATTAAGTTCCGATACAGCAGTAATAACCAAATTGTTTTCCGCATCCCATTCAGCAGAGGCAGTAACAATATCGTTAATTTCCTGCGGTTCAATGGTAAGTGTCAAACCATTTTCTTCCGCAAAGTCAACCAAATCTTCGTTCTGACCCGTTTCGCCTACATTCCACTTCCAACCCAAAGCAAGAAAAGAATCACTTCCTTCTTTTTGATCGTCTGTAGCACCAGTCTGACCGGGAACCACCACACCTCGCGGCGATTCAGTAATAAACACTCTTTTCTGTCCGCAAGAACCATCAGTAGCAACCACTACATCAATTTTATCATCTGTCTTTACAAATCTATACAGTCTCATATCTCAAAAAATTTAGTTTCTATACATCTAAATAGAAGGAGTATTATTATTCATCCTTTCCTTCATTTTCAAGAACCCATTCTCGTCAAAGTCCCTTAAATATTTTCTTATCCATGAAGGCACAAGATTGGGGTTTATCTTACCTGAATTTTCCACAATAGAAACAGCCTCTCTTACAATAAGAGCTGTACACATCAAAGACCGAAACCAAGTGAATGTTTCTGTAGATTGCCCATTGATTGTATATCCACCCAATACATGTGCTACAATCAGCAAGCAAGCATATACAAAAAGTTTAGTAAAAATCATTCCAATTCCTTTAGAAGAAAAATCCTTCTGTTTCAAATGGAATACCCAACTAACAAGTGTATCTACTACAATTAAAACTACAAGGAATTTCAAAAACTCCCAATCTTTGAATATGTATTTTTCTATTAAATCCACAATAGGAGAAAGGGGAATAGCGACAAGCAATGGATAACAGAAGCTACCCAAATAAGCCTTTAAACAATGTACTCTTTGTTTTCTTCCCATCACTCAATAAGGCTTACTCTTTCTTGTCAGTTTTATCGGATTCTGATTTCTTCTTATATTCGGTATCTTTTTTATAAGGCATTCCCACAATTCCTTTTCGGCGGTTTGCTGGAGTGTCTTTATAGAAACCCAATTTGTTTTTTACAGGAAGTCCGGTTGCTCCGGCTTTTTCGATTGTTTCTTGGTCGGCATCCTTCCACTCAATCTGTGGTTCTCTATAATATACAACAGATTTGTTGAAGTTTTCGTCAACCACAACAACACGATTCAGAGACACAAAGTCTATAGCTCCATGTTCCCTTTCAGTAGGATCAATACTTTTCACAACGTCAGAAGCAAAGTTTTTCACCTGTTCCAACGTATAAACCTCCCAGCCATTCTTTTCTGCAAGGCTTAAAAATTCGTTTATAGGAAATTCTTGTACACTCATGGACGTAATTATTTATAATTCAACACATACAAAAGTATAACTTTTTTCCTATAAAAGAACACTTTATAAAGAAAAACTTGTAAGCGATACTTTCTATGTTGGTGCGGCAACCGTACTTGTATCGCTTGCAAGTGCCGATCTCCCTCCGCACAGGGATCAAAGGTAACGGCAAAGCCTTTAAAAGAAGGAGCTTACAGCTACGTTCAAAGACGCGGTGAACAGTGTTACTTCAAAAGAAGCCTTTCTCACAAGAAACCATTATCTCACGACATCCTATAGGAAGCCTTAATGCCAGTGTTTCAGGACTTATCGTATCGGTTTATACTTCTATAGGGGAGCCGGCACTTCCATACTTCACATCCGAATATGTAGCATTAACTCCTCAATTTTGGGAAACATTAAGGTCGTTCCCCATCAACCTCACATAGCCTTCAAAAAAGAAGGAGGGAAGCTATCGCGAATCACTTCCCAACTTCAACTTTTTAAGCTATCTCATCTCGACTGCAAACATACAACTTTTGTATTCAATAATTGCAATTTTTGATGTTAAATATTGTTAATATTTATCCCACATGCAGAAGCTATCAGTAGAGATATTTCACGTTCCTTTTTCGACATCTTCTCAATAGAAGCCTTGTATCCTTCTGGATTGCCGTTATAACTCTCTATAATCGCCTTCTTTTGCTCTTCTGAAACGTTATAGAAAGCCAATACTGCTTTCTTTGCTTCTTCTGATAGATTGTTTCTATCCTTGATAGATAATGCTTTCTTTTCCATGCTATCTATGGGTTTTCTTGTTCTTATTTTTCTTTCTCCGCTTAGCGACATCCTTTTTATTACATCCCTTCTTAATGGAAGAACAAGGTTCAACCATTCTATTCAATTCATCGTCATCTTCCCCGATAAATATTTTTACACCATCCGCATCATAAACCATCATAATTTACGCAGCTTTATATAGTTTTCGATAATATTCCTTGACAATAGGTTGTGGTACACGCTTTCTGTAAGTAAGCGGACGTTTATCAAATATAAGAGATTTTAAAAAGTCGGCAGTAACTTCCTTCTTTTCCTGTAAATAAGACCTTATTGTACTCGCAAGACTACATAATCGCTCATATTCTTTATTGCTGTTATTCATAAAATTTTCTGCATAGCAATCATACCATTTTGTCCTACGTTGAGCATAAACAAGATAACGATAGGCTTCAAGAGGAAAACGCTTTTTTAGAGCAGAATCCCCTACGTTTTTTGTGTACATAACAATTTTCTTAGCAACAATAGCGTTCCATTTACGCATAGGAGGAAGGTTAATCTGAAAATTCCAACAACCTTTTATTTTACGGGAATCTAATTCTTTTTTTGTGGGCTCTCTAAAGAAATCCCTTCCAAAATAGGGTTTCAGTTTTTTCATACTATATCTGACTTGATCTATCGTCCAACCAAGTTCTCGTGCAATAGTCTTTTGACTAAAAAATAAAGAAGGTTCCCATTTGAGAGAAGGGTCGTTTTTCTTTTCGGACAGCCACACATGATAAATGGTTCTTCTTTTTAGTTCAAGATAGACCAAAAGAACACGTTCATTAAAACCAAGTCTTAATTCTCGATTATTAAATCTTTGAGTATCTTTAAATGCCTTAAAGGGACGTAAAAGACAAGCAGGGATCAAATTCATATCTTTAGAATAGAAGGATTTGTCTTTTATCACGAAACGATAAGTTGAAACGATTTTTGTTTTTCCGCAAGAAGGATCAAAAAATTTTTCCACCTTATGTTCAATCTTCATGCCACCAGCATACTTATTAAATATCGTCAATGCTTGATTTTCAGATTCGCATCCTATTGCATCTTTTAGAAAAGACAAAAGAGATTTTTTTGAATAAAAAACCTTTGAAGTGATACCCTTGTTTTTTCGTTTAGGAGTGACATCTTTCCCTTTTTTAGTAAATCTTCTTCTACCCGAAAATTTACCTTCACTCTCATCGAACAACAAATGCCGTTCTAAATCAGAACGAATCAAAAAGGCTGCTATATTTTTATAGTCCATAAATGGAATTTTTAATGGTTGTTATCAAATCGTTTTAATTCTCACAGTACAAAGAAAGCAAAAAAAACAATAACAAGCAAACTAACATAAAAAAACTACGTTTCGCAACGTAGTTTCCCGTTTCATTTATAGAATATAAAAATATATCACTTTTGCCACAAAGGTACAACAAAAAACCGACAAAAACAAAGAACGGCGCGAAAAAGCACCACAGGGCGCATCGCCACAGCACCCGTCTCGCGCGCGCCCGTAGGGTTTCCTTCCCACCCTCCATCCCTAAGTCTTGTTTTCCGATTTTCCCATTCAAGCGCGTATGCGCGTGTTTTCCTTTCCCTCTTTTCTTTAATAGGAGTAATCCTGTTTTTGTTCTTTTCTTTTCACTTCTTTTTCTTTCTTAATAGGAGTATTCCTACTAAAAGAGAAATTTGTTCAGCAAATCGGAAAATTCGAAATAATGAGGGAATACTCCTATTCCCGAATTTTCGATTTTCCAAGGATTATTATATACTACTTTTTTAAAAGTATGTATATATATAATCATGTTAATTATGTCGGGAAAATCCGGCATTGAACGTAGTGTAAACGAGTGAAAATGAAGAGATTTTCTAAATCGACAAAGAACCCCCGTAGGGGGTGTGGGGTTCTTGAAATGGGGTGTGAAGCTTGTCAAAAAGAGGTAGTGGAGATAAAGAAAAATGGGTAGCAAATCAAATGACTGCTACCCACCCATCGAATAGTAAAATAAGAATTTTGAAGAAACCGTTGAGGCTTTGGTGAAGATTATGATTTAACACACTATGTCAGTTTTTGAATTTTGGGTAGGAAGGTATTTCTCAATAGTTCCTACCCTTTTTGATGATCAGAACTTAATCTTATACATATACCATGATTAAAATTCTTGGTCTTTTGTTTCGTTTTCTACTCTTTTGCCCAAAGGTAGTAAAGATTTTACAAAAGATTCATCGAATTTTATAATCCCTTTTTCTTTTTGTTCTTCTATGTATCGTATCTTTTCTTCGTCTGTTACTTCCACAAGACCGGGAAAAGGATTTTGATCCCTGCCATATTCTCTTCTCATTCGTCTAGCAGCTCTCCAATTAGGATCACGTAGAATACCATCACCTATTCTTAATAGGAATCTCTTTCCTGGAGCAAACCCTACCATCAATAAATCTTCATTTGATCTGTTTTGTTCTTTGGGAATGACTTCCACATCCATACCTCGCAGAAAGAAGTTCGACAAGAACGCTTTCATCACATCTCCATCCCATTCGTAATATAAATACAAAAGCCTTCTTCTTTTGCTTATAAAGTATTTTATTTTCCTTTCCATATTCCTATTTCTTTTTCTGTTTGTTCATGTCGTAATAGTTGATAAAGATAATATCAAATCCAATTACTCCGTTTTGTTTCATTTCAATTGAACTGAATCCACCGTCCCAAATAAGGGCAATAAGTTTGTAATCTGGTTTATCTACAACCTCGGATATCCCTTCTTTCTTTAACCTTTTCTTTTCTTTCAGATAATCCAGAATCCCATCTATAAAGGTTTTTGTATCTTCCATATCATAAATATCGAACTTTGCTTCGAGACTTGTATAAGGAACTATCCCTGATTTTTCATCAAAAACCTCGTTTACACTTAATTTATAACCTGTATTGAGGCTATATTTTATAGCTTTTCCTCCAGTCTCTATAGCAACCCTTTCGCTGTAGGCTTCTTTTGGAATGAGTTTATCAGCTTCTTCAACCAAAAAATCTTTAGAAGAAGCATCCAATATTTTAAATTGAATATCCATAATTTGATAGATGTTCAATTCTTTGGAGGTTTCTTGCTCTTTGGTAATTTCTGATTCTTTAGAGGCTTCCTGCTTGCATCCACACATCGAAATAAGTGTAAATAATACACTGATAAAAATTACTCTTTTCATGTTATTTGTTGTTTTTAATGATTTCACGTTTGATATTGTTGTTTGTATCCTTTGCCAAAGGAACCGCTATCAGGATTGAGAAAATCCAAAATCCGGTAAACCAAAGTAGGTGTTCAACACAGTTCACCAAATCGACCTTAAATAAGGTGATTGCAGCTCCTAAAAGATTGTACAGGGTACAAATGGTCAGGATGGATGCGATAATAGGTTTACCAGTATAATAAAGCCCAAATCCACCCCACATACAGGTCATGATAAAAGCCCTGAATGGCTTTTTCTTCCTTGTTTCGTAAAGCAACTCTTGCCTCTCCGTCATTTTCGTTTCCATACTCCTATTAGTTTTTGATTGTGTAATTGATTATCGTGTTTTCTTCTGTGCAAGATTGTGTCCAGAGTGAAGGGATTCTTATTTCCGTTTCACCTTCTGCCATCATTAAATCTACTCCAAATTCTCTATTATCATTAAAGAAGTATCCTTCTTGGTTATAACAAAGATCAATGTAATCGATATTATATGAAAATACTCTCGCTAAAATAGGATAAACACTATTCGGGTTTTCAAAAGAAATGATTTCTACTCTCTTACCATCTCTTGTACAGACGGGTTTGCCAGCTTTTGCTTCTTCTAAATTGAAAGGTTTCATAATTCTATTTGTTTTTGTTACTTGAATATGCTGCAAAAGTAATATCATTTTGTACAAAAACGAGGCTTTTATTGTTAATTTACGTGAAAATGTAATAGTATATTCTTACACTTTTGTAAATGGAAATAAAAATCCCTGCCTCTCACGAAGAAAGACAGGGACAAAACACTGTATGGCTAAGATTTTAAGCAATTGATTGTTTGGACAACTTCAAGTAACAGTACAAAGTTAGAAATTTCACTGGTGATTCAAGTGATTTTTCGTCAAATTCATACTTATTCAGCCATTTTTCTATTTCTTCCAGGTTCAGATATTGCCATTTTTCTTGTTTCATGCACTCTGCAAGCGCGGGAAAGGTATATTCCTTATCCTTGTTGAATTTCTTGCATACCCTTTTGAGATAACTTTTCCTACCTGAATACCAAACATCACCCGCAGATGACATGCAGTAATAGGAATTGTCCTTTCTTTTCACTCCAAACCGTGTCACAATAGGAAAATACACCCTATCAGCAAGGAAAATGAAAGGAATGTACCAGACACCGTACAAAAAGGTCATAAATCCATTCAATTTTGCTTCTGGAATGAATTTTTTGAGCGTTTTTCTGAATCCATAAGCAAAATACCAGTTGTTAGCACCTCTTTTTACTTTGATTGTGTATTTCAAATGAATGTTCCTATCATACACCCTATCCCATGGTTTTACTTTTTCTGTGTTCATAGAAGGAAGGTACGTCCAAAAATGTTTCAATGCACTGAAATAGGGATTGTAAATGGTATGTCCGTGATCAGAAACATAGGAAAGGATGTTTTTCAGTATTTCTTTTGCTAAAATGCCTGTTTTGTGATCTTCCATCCCCTCCGCTATTAATGTAAGAGATGGAAGTAAGTTCCAAATTTGGTCTTGCGAGACAAAAGGAGAAAAACAGGGGTCTTCATTTTCAAGTTCGATACCGTTCGAGTAACCGCTTTCCACTTTGAAAGCGTCAAAAAGGTCTTTTGAATTTACCGATATGTCGTCTCTAAGGAAGAATCCAGGCTCGTATTTAAAATATACTTTTGGATTCTTCATCTTTTCATCCTCATAGGCACTCAAAGAAAGTCTTTCTATTGATTTCAGACACCAGTAAATTTTATCTACACAAGATTTATCCCCCAGCACAGCTTCTACATATAAATAATGTAGGTATTCTGCCATGTTGATCGTTCCGTCTCCCCAATATAAGATTTTCAGCCCTGTTGTGTTACTCTTTGTCACTTTACTTGCTGGGATATTAGTTCCTCGGCAATTGTAGTTCTCTGTCACTACTACAAAATCTTTAAAGAAAATGCTTTTCAGCTTCGTATATTTTTCGTCTATCGTCATAACTATAAATATAAATGTATAATAAAGGCGGAACTTTCGCTCCGCCCAAAACCAATAAAAACAAAAAAGTGTGATGAAGAAGATTATTCCTTTTTCTTAGTGAATAACCCAAACAACCATTCGATAAGTCCACTATCAAAAACGCCGTTCGAAGCTAATCCTGCTCCAAATCCCCATAAGAGTGCTTGCCACCAATCCAGACCTTCAAACATTCCAAGATTGAATCCCCAGGCAAACATTCCAAGTCCGATACCGATTACCCAAGAGATAATCCGTTGTACCCATTCAGAAGGTTCTACTTTAAAAAGTTTCTTGATAAATTCGGTTACGACTGCCGTAACACCCACTACTCCTGCAAAAGTAGCGAAATTTGCAGCGTAATCAACTGTTTCTTCTGGAAGTTCCCCTTGTGCAAAAATACAGGCGACATAGGAGAACAAAAAAGCCAATGTCAATAAAATCTTGTTCATGGTGATATTTATTTTGAGTTAATTAATCGTGTCAAAGATAAAAGAAAAGGTGCACTTTCACAAGTGCACCTTTCGAGCATTCTGTTTATCGCCAATGATAAAGTATCAAATCATTCAATTGTTAATTTCTTTTCACTCCCAACTTAGCTCTATAAGCCTGTCGAAGATTTTCTACTACGATTTCCAAAGCATTTACATTCATGCTTTCGATGATTTTCACTCCCGGCACGTTTGTTCTCCAGATAGCGTTCCCATTATCGTCAATGGTTTGTTCTATTGTTGCGTTCGGATAAATCTTTTGCAGTTTTGTTTTAGCTGCTTCCAGTCTTTCTTGATATGTAGCCATAGCTGTACTTTTTGTTTTCAAAAGTAAGTCCTCTCCTATTTAAAAACAAATACTTTAACAAATGTTAATAGTGTTGTAACATTATACTGTTACATATATCTTTGCATCAACATGAGAAAAGATAGGAAAACAGAAAGCAGATTGATTAAGTCGGTAATGATATACCTTACAATAGATGGTTTAGCAAAGGTATGTGTACCCGACAATGAGATAATCATTGTTCCTATCGCAGTCATTCTTGTTAGTGTTATTTTGACACTAAAGGTTTTTGACTGAATTTCGACAAAAATGTAACATTATATTTTGTCATGTAACATTAAAGTGTTACATTTGTGGCAGAATAAAGAAAAACGATTTTAAACTTAATGAAAAAAAATGGATTAAAAATTAAAGAGATCATGCAAGGAAAAGGTATTTCCGTAGCCCAGGTGTCAGAAAAATTGGGAGTAACAAGACAATCTCTTTATAGGTGTCTGAACGGAAATCCTACCATGAACCGGTTAAAGGAAATAGCTGATATTCTTGATGTTTCTCCAAAAGACTTGTTCAACGATGAGAAGAAGGATTGATTTATTGATAGTAACAAACAATATTAAAAAGAAAAATATGGAAACAAAATTTAAAAAAGGTGACATTGTACGGATCAAAAGTCTTGATTGGTACAACAATAACAAAGACGAAAAAGGGAATGTAACTGTGACCGGTTACGCTTGCCCATTCACAAAAGTATTAAGTGAATATTGTGGGAAATGCTTTGTTATTAATGAAGTAGAAAACAAAGCTATCTATTTAAACGGTATTCCCTATGTATTTTATGAATGGATGTTTGAACTGGGAAAATACGAATTGAAACCTTTGGATATAACTAAAAATTCTATTGCAACTAACAATCCTTTTATTTTCAATTCTGCAAAGAAACCTATTTCTGTTTGTGGTGTAATTTCAGTACCTTTATATATCGCAGTAAAGATTCAGGAAACACCAAAATTCCAGCCTTTTCAAAAAGTGCTTGCAAAAGATTCTGAGAAAGGGATATTTGATACTTGGCATTGTTGTTTGTTTTCTCATACTTCAAAAGAAGGCAAATATTTTACTTCTTCCGGTATGTGGGACGAATGTATTCCTTTTGAAGGAAACGAACATTTGGTAGGAACGAAAGACGATCCTAAAGAACGATAACCCAACGTTTCCATATATTTTTTAAGTTCCCCGGCGGGATAGTTCATCATCTTTCCGCAAAGATCGGCTCCCGCCGGGTTTTATCTCATTTTTAACACTGTATCGCAATGACTTATTTTATCTTACAAAATAGAAGATTATCTAAACAAGCTGTTTCTTGTTTTAAATTCCAAGAAGGAACAGCAAATACTTCACCCTATCTTTCTATAAAGATCAGAGGGAAAGAAGAAATTATCCCCTTCAAAGACAATAAAGAAATAGTCCCGGTTAAAGAACGTTTGACAGCAACATTTCCGGATTTTGTAAAGGTAGGGAACAGTTATATCAAAAAGACTATGTTCCGAGAATACAAACCTGTTTCCCGTCCTGATGAAAATGTGTGCTATATCCTATTCAAAACTTCTTTTGGCAGTATAAAAGTTAGATTCAATAATGAAGAAGATTTGAAAAAGGAGCTTGCTTCTATGGATCAACTTTTTGATGTAGAATAATCTAATCATCTCAAAAACAATAAAATATGGAAGCAAAAGATAGAACAAAAACAGAAGTCTCTATTGAGCTAAGGGAAGTTCAAAGAGAAATCAGTAAAGCAAGAAGTACAAGGAATTGGGCAAAAATTTCTTTTCTGAATCAAAAAAGAATACGCCTGCAAGAAGAACTGGATTATCTGAAATCTAAAGACAAATTCTATTATCAAGAACAAAATTTAGAAAAATCACTTGTTTCTTGGGCAGCAAAGACACTCAATCTTTCTCTCAATATGGCTGATTTGTCTGTATATTATCTGGACTTGTATTTGCTTCATTTTAAAGAAAGAGGCTTTGTTCCTACCGATGAATGGAAAACTAAAGAAAAAGCATTTCATGAAGCTGCAAAAGAACTTGCAGAATATATGCGGTATTTCTTTAAAGGAAAATCCTCTGACGATAATTCAGAAAGCATGTCGGAACTTATGGATTTGATTGAAAGAGATTACTATACGGATAGAGAAAAAGTTCATCACAAACAATATGAAGAAAAGTTATGATAGACTGGAGTAAATTTTTGGGAAGATGCGGGATTGCGTTGTTATTCATATCGCTACCTGCAATTGGTTTTAAACTTTATTTTGGGTTGGAATGATCGTTCTTGCTATTGAAATGATTGTCGTAGCTGTTATAGTAGATGAAAATTGTTAAAGTAACTGAACATCATGGACAAATTATATTTTAAAACACGAAAAGAAGAAATTCAATCTAAGATTGATAGTTGTAAGAAAGAAATGAAAGAATTAGAGAATGAATACATAGTCTCTAATCAAAAATTCCCTATTGGGAGTAAAGTTTGTTTGACTATTCCCGCTTATGAACTCCGAGGTCTCGGTATTAATAGAATAAGAATAGTTCCAGAAGAAAAGAAATTTGCTTATGTAACTGGATATGAAATTGTGGCAAATGAAGTTGTTCCTATTCTTATGAAAGCAAAGAAGGATGGAACAATATCTAAATTAAGAGAACATATGTCATTCAGACAAGCAATAATTGAATTAGCAGAATAGATATGAAAAGAAAAGATATAACAAAAGCATCTTCTGTCTTTAAAAAGACAGAGCAAGAACGAATAGGGTACTTTCATAATGGCATAAGCCTAAGCAGTGTTGCGGTTGCTTTTAGAGAGGGTGTTGATTGGTTTATAGATTCTGTATGGTATGATAAAACAGTAAAACCCAAAATTGGTGAGTTTATTGTTTGTATTCATGAGAAAGGGAAACTGATGGGTATCCTTCAAGAAGATCAAGTTTTTATATCGTCCCGTCCAGGGTGTATTCTGTATCGTTTCAGTGAAACAATGCAATGGGCATATTTAAACGACTTGTTAGGTCTTATGGAGGGTTGAATCATGAAAAATCAAGTTTTATCAATCGACCAAATGCAACGCCTTAAAGAGTTGGGTGTTGATACAAGCAAATCCAACATATATTGGGTAAGAAGATCACATGGAAGTAGGATAAACGATTCTTCTAAAGGTAATTGGTTTTTAAGCCTGCAAAAAGAATTTATGGGTGTAGGGTTTACTGCTCATGAGGTAATTCCCACTTTCACTTTGCAAGATATTATAGACATTCTCCCTGGCTCTATAGACAATAATGTGCTGACTATTAGGAAACATGTCAATGGTGTAAGTATTTCTTATGAAGATACCTATACCCGGTCTATTCTTAGTATCTTCGAAAAAGAAGATATTATTGAGGCTGCCTATGAAATGTTGGTGTGGTGTGTTAAGAATGGATATGTAAAAAACAAATAATAAAAACAAGTCATGAAAAGAGGAATGCTGACAGCTATGTTAATGATGTCCACATTGGGTGTAAATGGAAGTACATATCCATTTAAAACGGGTAGCGGAATGAACCCCAATTACCGGAGGCCAGAGAAAAAGAAACAGGAAAAAGAGTTTTGTATAAAAGGAATAAAAGTAATGGCATATTCCAGAAAAGATGCCATTAAAAGATTAAAACATTTAAAATAAACAGAATCAAAATGGAAAAGAAAATTTTTGTATTCAAGTATGCTTTAACAAAAGGTATCATAGAGGTAGATACTGAAATAAAATAAAGTACTTATGGAGAGTATGCTAAGTCAAAAAATCAGATGAATATTATGTGGACAAACAGAGATTATGTTCACACAAAAGAAGAAGTCTTGAAAAAGGTGGAAGATATGAGACTTAGGAAAATCGAGTCTTTGAAAAAGCAGATTGTCAAACTCGAAAAAATGAAATTTTGAAATGAAGGAATTTGATTTAGAAAAAGCGAAAGTCGGACATCCGGTGTGCACAAGAGATGGTAAGGAAGCGAGAATCTTGTGTTTTGATAGAATAGGACATCATCCTATTGTGGCCTTAGTAAAAGAGGCTGGTGATGAAACTATCTTTTCTTATAACAAGAAAGGAAGATTCAGTAACGATGGAAGGGGATGTATGTGTGACCTTTTCATGAAAGCTGTAAAACGAGAAGCATGGATAAATTTGTACAAAGATAAAGATGAACGACTATTCCCAGGACTTAATCTTTTTGAATCTGAAAAAGAAGCAAAGGATAGAATGGAATCAGGTGAAAAGTCAAATCGTTTATATTACAAAACAGTAAAAATAGAATGGGAAGAATAAGGTAAAAACAAAAAAAGAATGAATATGGAAACGAAGAAAAAGATATGCCCTAAGTGTGGACAAGAAGATGGGTCGGGACAAAATAATATACATGATATGAATCCCGAAAATTTTTGCAAATGTCCTATACGGTCTATTATGGAACGAGATGGGGTTTGCTATTCTTGTGCGTTTTGGATCAGACTATATGAAGAGAATAAGAATAATCCCAATTGGTTGATTATAGATGGAGAATCATGGATAGCTCACCCGTTTGTTCCCAATACAAACAACAAAACACGAAGATTCATGGGTATGAGAGGAAAAATAATGGAGGCTATTTCAAATGATGGGAGAAAAATCATTTCCAATGATTGGTGGCATCAAGGGAAAATTCCAGAAGAATTTAAGGAGTTAATGCCTGATAATGCCAAATGGGTAGAATGAGTTTAAGAAAAATACATAGATACAAAACAAACAATATGAATATAGTTGAATTAATAAAAGAGTGTCCAAAGTACACTAAATTGTACACGATTACACATGGAGAAGTTTTGTTCGATCATGTTGAGGGCAACTGTATTGTTGTGATAACTGAAACATCAAACGGCTTTACAAAATATTTGAAATTGGATGAATTAGGCAGACTTTCAGAACACGGACAGACAGTTTTGTTTCCGTCAACATCAGGAACATGGGATGAGTTTGATATTACTAAAATAGAAATAAATTCTCCTTTTGTGCCAGGGCAAGTAGCTTACAACGAAGAATTTTGTTCATTTGGTTTTGTGGACATGAACGGCGTTTCCCTTAAAACAAATGAAGGACAAATATTGCCTATTTCCCGTTTGGCTACGGAAAGCGAAATTGATATCTGGAATCAGGAAAATCATAAAAAGCATCTGCATTATTCTCTTGCGAGAAAGAAATTCGTTTACTGTTTCTGTCCTTTTGATAAGGTTCTTGTAAGACAAGACAGAAATAAAGAATGGGTGGCAGATTGGTTTTCTCATATTATCAGTACAGAGCCAGAAGAAAGGATATATGTTACCGTAGGAGGCAAATGCTGGGCATATTGTATTCCTTTCGATAAATCAACCGCTGATCTTGTAGGGTCGGCATCTGATTTCGAAGAAAACGAATAACTTTTTAAGAAAAATAGATAAGATTATGGAACAGAAAATGGCAACAATCCCGTTTGATTTAGAAACGGCGAAAAAAATAAGAGAAGGGAAAATACCAGGTCAGATTGTGACAGAGAAAGGACGAGATAGGGCAGAAATCGTATATGAAGATGATTTGTGTAATGCATATCCTTTATTGGTTGTAATTCATTCGATTTCTGTATCGGCAGATTGGTTTTCGTCCACGGGGGAAACGTTTAACGAGGAAAATCGTCTTCTTCTTGAAGTTCCAGAATATACTACATTTAAAGATGGAGATGTACTAAGTAACAAAGATGGAGATTTTACCTTTATTCTAAGCAAGCATGGAGAATATTCAACATCTTTGTATGCGTACATTAATTTTCAAGGGATTCTTTTTATAGGAGATGGCAATATGGATGCAGCCAACAAGAATAACATAGAACGTTTTACTCTTGCTACTAAAGTTGAAAGACAAAAGCTCATTGACGCATTAAAGGCAAGCAAGGAGCCTAAAGCTAAAGAGTATCTGAAACGCTTCTTTGGGATTGAAGAAAAGCCGAAATATGAGTTTAAGCCGTTTGACAAAGTGCTGGTAAGAGACGAGGACGATAAAGAATGGCATATCAGCTTGTTTGCAAGGGAAATTGTGGACGATTCTGATGGATTGTCTTATAAGTACGAATGTTCCAATGGAACATTATGGGATTATTGTATTCATTTTGAGGGTAACGAGCATCTTTTAGGAACTGCTGAAAATCCAGAAAAATGAAATATATGGGGAATAAAAGCAGGATAAGAAACGAAATAATCCCTATTCTTCTAAAAGTTATACTACGGTAAGATAATCCATTTTATGATCAAAGATTTGTTGCTATATTTGCGATGCAATCAAATAAAAAATGAGTAGTCTTACTGTAGTAATGAGTATTGTTCCGATAACCAATACTTAAACTATATTTCAACGGCTTTGTATCTTCCAATACAGTAGGACTATTCTGCTTTATTTGATTGCAACGGGAAGGGCAAAGCCGTTTTCTTTTGCCCGTAATCAAATATTTAAAGTTATGAACGAATTAGTCAATTTCAAAAATGAAGATTTTGGAGAAATCAGAACTATGTTAGTTGATGGTGTACCTTATTTTGTCGGTAGGGATGTTGCTTTGGCTTTAGGGTATGCAAAGCCAAGAAATGCAATTTTGCAACATGTTGATAATGAGGATGCCCTAAAACAGGGCATCCCTGATTCACAAGGACTTATACAGCAGACTACTTTAATAAACGAAAGTGGCGTCTATTCTTTAATTTTTAGCAGCAAGTTGGAAACCGCCAAGTCTTTTAAGAAATGGGTTACATCAGAAGTACTACCTTCTATTAGAAAATCTGGAAGTTATTCTGTAATTCCTTCCTATCAAATAGACGATCCTATTAAAAGAGCAGAAAAGTGGATAGAGGAACAGAAAGAAAAGAAAGCACTTGAAACAAAAGTAGAAGAACTGTCTATCGAAAACAAGGAAATGGAAAAGAGAATTGAAGAAGATACTCCAAAAGTGATTTTTGCAATGGCTGTAACCGAATCCAAACGTTCCTGTCTTGTTGCCGAACTTGCAAAGATCATCTGTCAAAACGGAATGGAAGTAGGACAGAACCGGTTATTTAAGTGGCTTCGCAAAAGAGGGTATCTTGGAGTGAAAGGCGAATACTACAACCAACCAATGCAAAGATGGGTAGAAGCAGGAATGTTCGAGATTAAGAAAAGAACGATCACAAAGCCGAACGGTGATCTGATTACAGTAAGTACACCTCTTGTAACCGGCAAAGGGCAAGTGTATCTCGTGAACAAGTTCCTGAAAGAATATGTCTCAAAATGAAAATGAAAAATCATCCAATTTGTCGCAATATAATGTTACATTTTAGCTCAAAAACTTCACATGACATATTATATTGCGACAAATCCACAAAAAGTTTGTTACTTATAAACACTCTCTCCCTCTCCTACCCAAATGTTAAAATCAAAAATCCATGTTTTAAGACCAAAAATAACCCTATTTTGGGTCAAAAATATACAATAAGTAAATTCATTTTCGCCTATAGGGGAAGTCGAAAATTCAAAATTTATAAATCATTGATATTTAATAATTTAACTCAAAATCTTATCAGAAATGCACTTTTATCCCTTATTGTAAAAATATACAATAAGTCCAAGTACTGTTTTCTTGTCTCATTTTAACTCAAATGTTAAAACCAATCTGAAAAAGTAATAATAAACGGTTACATTTTAGTAGGAAAATAGTTACAGAAGGTTAAATAAGAGAAACTACCCTTCCAGAAGGCAAAATTCCATTCATTTAGGTGTAATTTATAGCAATCCAGATGTATTTGTAGTAGGAGATTTACCCTATTTTGTAACAATAAACTATTACATTTTAGCCTGTTTTTAGATATTTGTTGGTATCATTTTAATAGAGATAGCCTTTGTTTACTTTACAAATAGTCAAAATTCAAAAACAGTCGAAAAATAGAGTGATTGAAATCCGACAAAAATAACATAAGCCTGAAAATCAATAATTTAAATTTTTCGATTTTCGTCCACTCCCTTATAGCGAAAAAAGTTTTGAAAACCCGATTTTCCTGCTATCATTTTGATATAGAAATCAATTGTTTCTATATCATTTTGTCAAAATAGTGAGATTTTATGTATTGAGCGAAGCGATTGTCCCTCGGAAGGGAGAAAGAATCCGCAAGGATTCCCCTTCCGAAAGAAAATAGGATAGACCAACCCACCAAAAATCGCCAATAGGAATCCAAATCCATATTTCTGTACATATCAAGAAAGAAAAACAGGAAAGTCAAACCTATAGGAAAGGAAAAGAAATACCCCCCTCCCTATTCAAAAAGAGAAAAAGAAGATATTGCAGATAAAACAATGTTTCTACTATAATAGAAAAAGTAGGATGGTAAATTGCCAATAGGAGTGCATTTTTGAGATTTTATATACATAAGATGATGAAAATCAATAGATTGAAAATATACTTATTTTGAAAAATCCCCACCAAGAGAACTATTTGAGAACTTTTTCTTGTGGATGGAGAAAATAAATGACTGTTTGTAAAAATCGCCTATATGGAGAGCAAAATAAAACTTTTTCTTGTGACGTATTAGGCACGCCACCTCAATATGGAGAGTCCTCAAACAGTCCCTAAAGATACCCTACTAAAACAAAATGCCCCCGGATAACCTACTTTTAAGCCCGTTTCAGACACTTTCTTTTCAAAATAATATACCAATACCACCAAGATAAAAACAAAGCCTTAAAAATGATTATTTGAAATCATAGGATCAAAGCATAGGAATCGGAAAAGGACAACAACAGCTACCCCCCTATTACATGGAGATGTACACTACATCCATGTGTAAAGGGTAGAGGTAACGAAGGTCTACAGCCCTACACAAAGAAAAATTTCTTATATATGATATATCATATATAAGAAAAATGAAGAAATAAAGGAAATAACAAGGCAATGAAGGATAACGACACACGAAGGGCTGCGCCCTATCAATGAGATAATAGAAGGCTATTTGTGTCAAAAATGAAAGATTTTAGACCGAATTTTGCCTATTTTCATTGTAAAAAGTACAATAAGTAAAACTATTTTCGCCTATAGTGCGTACTCGAAAAATTGATTTATTTAAAATATTGATTTTCAGTTAATTAGCTAAATATGATTCGAAAACTCGATTTTTTAGAGTGATCAAAAAATTATACAATAAGTCAATTTGCCTATTTTAGTGTCAAAAATGAAAAGTTTTGAGGTTTTGAGGATGAAAATAGGTGTATTCCGGTATTAGTATAGCTCTCAAAATTGGGTCGTATATGGTGCGTTGCAGCGCCGTAGACCCAATTTTAAAAACAATAGATATATTGTCCCATAAAGAGATAAGGTAGTATATAGAGTATAAAAATAGATATAGAAGGTGATCAACAACTATAGGAATAGAAGAGAAAAGTAGGAAGCAAACACAATCGCAAACACTCCGAACACCGCTTGAATAGTGGAAGAGGTAGGATAATAGAGGGAATGAAGGGAAGGTGTTTTGTGTAGGGTGATGGCAGGCAGGGCGGGATAATCTCACATACATAAATCTAAAGACATAAAAACACATACATAACATACACAAAAGTCCTTTACAAAAGATAATCACATATACCCACAAATCACATTTTTACACCTACCTACTTATCTAACATTTTCATATTTACATTCCTTTGATTTCCTTCTTTTCTCTTTTTCCTATTCGTTATAACTTTTAGTTATAGGTTTTTCGACATGCTTTTTCTATTCTTTTTCTTTTATTTTGATAGGTATTTGTGTAATTTGTTGATATTCAAATAATTGTGTATCATGCTATTTAGATTAATTCTAAATAAGGTTTTCTTTATTGGTATTAAGTTATAACTATTTGTTTTAAAATTGAGGTTCCGCCCGCGCCGGCGCGCTTTCGCTTCGCCTCAATTTTGATATAAGTAACAAACAAAACAAAGAAAAATCATCAAATTAACCTTTCTTAACTATAAAACCTTTGGTATGTAACATTAAAGTGTTACATTTGTAATGTGATAAAGAACTAATAATAACAACTAATTAAATTAACAAGCATTATGAAAGCAAAGAGAATTAGTACAAAGCAAGTACAAGAATTTATTAACAACGAAGAAGAAAGATTTAACGATCATCCGGCGATAACGGATAACGGCGATAGCAAAGTAACTTCTATCTCCTACGAAGGCAAAACAATTAAAATCAATTGTTTGCTATCAAACACGAAGGCTTGCAAATGGGATAAAAAATACCCGGAAAATCATAATCACTATATAGTAACAGTGAGCTATGAAGGCAAAAGATTATCTTTTGATTGGTTTGACAGCTTCCGAAATTTTAAAATTGATAATATAGATAAAAGTAGGGAGGATATAATAGAGATGTTTTATTCATTTTTGCAAGATATTCTTTATAAAAATGAATATTCGGACAAAAACGACTTTTACAAAGGAGATGGGAATACGCCTGCTTTGTGGAATACCTTATGCAAGCAAGAAAATAAATATAATAGAGTGTTTGAAGGCGTTGACATTTACGAACTTGCAAACAATTTACAAGAAACATTTGATTTTTAACGATTTAAAGCGATAAGGATATGAAAACAAAGTATATTTATAAGGGTGAAGAAATTTTACACAGTACGTTTATTTCTCTATGTCGAAAAATTGGTGTAAATGGTGGGAGAAAATTTACTACTTTGGAGAAATTGCAGCAAGAAGTAAACAAAGGAAATGAAAAAGCGATTGAATTATTATCAAATTTGCAAATACAATGAATAGGGTGTATAAATGGATAGTTGACGGGCTGGAGTTCTCCAGCCTTCAAAAAGCAAAGCAATTTTGTAGGGAAAGTAAAACAGGTGCTAAAGGCATTTATGGAGCTGACAGGAACGGAAATAATGTAACTTTTACACCTATTGAGAGCACAAAGCGTGGCATTTCCTTTGGAAAGTCCTATAAAATAAATGTAAATAATACACTTTAATAAACAGTTAAACAACAAAGTTATGAAAATGAAGGCTATACAAGTAATATTGGAAGGGTTGAAAGTGGTATTTATTTCTTTCGTTATCGCTCTTATTGTTCTATTTGTTGATGAAAGGAACTTTTTGCATGTTATCTTATCTATCCCTATTGTTTTGTTTTTACTTTATATTTTGATTGAAAAGTCATTTATAAGTAACAAACAAAACAAAGAAAAATCATCAAATTAACCTTTCTTAACTATAAAACCTTTGGTATGTAACATTAAAGTGTTACATTTGTATCAAAGAAAAGAACTAATAACAATATAATAACATAAACAAATAAAGATCATGAGAACAAAGGAACTAAGAGAGATCGAAAAAGAATACGAAATAAAAAAAGCGGTTATTTCTTACGGGATAAGTTGGAATAATGTTATATTTTACGACCACAAAAACGAACTTTGTTTTAATTGGTTGGACGGATATAAAAAGATTCCTTCGGACGTGATTAACGGACTTGTTTGCAGTAACACCCTACTCGAAGAAATAAAAGTAACGAATTTGGACAAAGGTAGGGAATAATAGCCCTATCTATTTTATCAATCAATTAAAAAACATACAGATATAAAAAATAAAATTAGTAGTATATAACGAATATTGTTTAGGCTACATTTTGCCGGAATGTCCTAATATGGTTTGTACTTTGTCGGATAGTGTTTTGAAGGGTACGACAATAGGGAATTATACGAATATCTATAAAACATAAACAATTTAATAACAATAACATAAACTAATAGGAGATAATAAAAATGAAAGCAACTAATAGCACAGACACTTTGTTCATGGAAATTTTTAACGAAAATAATTGTCTTTGCGCTTTTGATATCACATTTGACAAGAAAGATAAAACGTTTCTAACTACAAAAACCAAAAGTTCAGCTTATTATTTTTGTAACAACGTTTTGATAGATATAAATCTAAGCAAAGCGTATGCTACTGATAGTTATGTTTGTAAAAGTAGAAATGTGAAAATATCTAATCTTTTTGGTAATTGGAATAAGCATATATGTATATCTTTTGACGTTTTCAAAAAGGTAGTAGGAAAAGACTGCAAAGTTATGGCTAATTGTGACAATAAAGAAGGACAAGTAATCGTAACAATTAAAACAACTAACGGTGAAATTTTCGAATGTCGCTATAATGATTTTAACAAAAATATAAATATAGAAGAAGTCTTTCCTATTTTGTATAAAGAGCTAAAATTAACAGTTAAGGATGGTAAACAGTTTGCGAAAGACATAAAAACTATATCTAAAGTTTCGGAATTTGTTTCTTTCGAAGTAGAAAAAGGATCAGACCGGTTAAGAGTAAATTATATTACGGAGTTTGGCGTAAATGATAGAGAAAATAAATACGGAGAATTTCATGTACAATTGTCTGAACCGTCTAATTTTACATGTAGAATGGATAATAAGATAAGCAGGGTTATTTCTTGTTTGAATGGTTGGAATGGTGAAATATATGTTACAAAAGAAAACTATAATTACAAACTTTCTTTTGTCTCTGATAGTTGCGTTAATTGTTTTATGGTTAACGCCAGAAACAAAGTAGATTATTTCCCAAACCAATTAACGCCTGTTTCTTGTGAAGAAGAAGAAACAAAAGAATCAGACACAAATATTAAGCCTATAGGAACTTTGGAAAATCAAAACGATACAAACCTACAGGAAAGCAAAGAAAGTGCCTTAAATACGATAGGAATAAGCAAAAACGAGTGGGAAAAGATAGAGTTATCTCTAAAAGATACTTATAATATAGTGTATGAAGACGGGATAATGTCTTTTGTCCCCAAAGATAGCAGCAGTTTTATAAGTAAGATTTATATCTGGACTTATACAGAACGTTTGGGAATATATTCAAAAGTAGGTGTTAGCACAGAAAAGGATATAAATACAAACATTCCTTTTGTAGAATTTTTAGAGCAGTCTTTAGTGGATTTAAAGAGACACGCCACAAATAAAGTATTTTTCTTCATGGAGAAAGACGGTTATCGTTGGAAACAACCGAACGCGCAAACATTTCACCTATTCAAGAACGGGAAGAAAAAGACGTTTAAAGACGAGTTCGAAGCATATAACTTTGTTCGAGACAAAGAGAACAAAAGATATTTTGACTTTAATGTCTCTGACTATACGGATGATATGATAGAAGTAACCGGACTCGACTTGGAAAGCATCTCATCTAAAGTAAAACAGGATAGCCCAAAAGAGTTAAAAGTTATACAGGATATAAAGCTATATGATAAAACCGGGAAAATAGTGTTTACTTATGATAATGGAAACACAAATACTATAATAGAAACAACTTTCAACGGCGACAGTGTGTTGCAAAGTGTATTACAAAAGATAAACGAAAGCATGTAACGCTATGATCCGGTTAAACAAATTCCTTTCCTTGTTTGTCTCTAAAAGGCAGATAAGGAAAGAAAAAGGAAAGAATAGAATGAAGTATTACACAAAAGACAATGTTAAGTTTGTAACATGGAAATACAATGCCGGCGTGCCGTGCTTCTATTTGAACAAATCTGTAGATATTGTGAATGTGCTTCTATTGAATGATTCAAAAAAGTTACAAGGTTTTTTCTGTAAAGGATATTTTGTAAAGAATATCCTAAAGAAAAACAAAAAGAAATTTTTGCCGGGCAACTTTTATCAGTTCCTTTATAAATTGGTATATGTCGGCTACAAAATAGAAAACGGAGAAAGACTGAAAATGTATCAGCTTAAAGAGGTTGCATATTTTGAAAGTGTTTAGCCTTTCCAAAGAAAAAGATTTGTATATCTTTGCTATGTGTAGAAAATTTTATGTTTGTTATATTATTAGTTTAGTTATTCAATTGGTATTTAGTAGTTTAATTAGTTTATGTTATTATTTTGTCCTTACCGGTACGCGATGTATAGGTAAGGACTTTTGTTTTTGTCCTTTCTTTAGTGTAGTTTTGCCACATAATAAGAACAACCATTAAATTTTTGTCAAAATGAAACTACAAAAGTCTGTAGACAAACCTTCTATAGTTTGCGATAACTGTAGATACAGAATCGAATGTCCCTATGTGGACAAATCAGAATGTTTTGAATATAATAGTGCACAGCTTTCTAAATCTCAAATAGAGGAATTGAATAATGAAGAAGGGGAAACAACTTACTAATAAAGATTTACCGGCTATTTCCCAAAAGGACTTTGTGGAAATAATAGAACAAGCTCCAGAAGTGATCCAGACCGCTTCCAGTGAGCTAAAAAACGCTTTTGTCGCTTTGGAAACGGCAGAAAGGGCACTTTCTGAATCGTCTTACCGTTTCTTTGTCTTTGAAGGTAAAGACGGGGAGGAGATTACAGCCGATTTGAAAAGTTATTCTGCGAAGGGTTTTATCCTTCGTCACGGTGGAAAAGAATCGGACGTAAAGAAAGCACAACGACATAAAGAAATGTATGTTATGCCTCTCATAGAAGAAATAAAGAGGTGCAAAGAGGTATTCAACGACATTTACCGAAAAGAAATGCTTTCCTCCGTTACCCCGGAGATCATGACCTATATCGTGAAGCTATTCGGGGAGATGAACGGCGTTGATGATGTCCAGAAAATCCTAAAGGAAGAAAAGAAGATAAAACTTACCCAAAAGGAACTACAGGCTATCTTTGCCAAAAAGAAAGCAGAAATCGAAAGCAAACGTGCTGTGTTCCTTGCTTCATCCAATCAATACAAGGTAGCAACGGAAGCTGGGAGGCTACAGATCATCAACACTATTATAATAGACCTACAACACCGGTATCAAAAATATTTGGCAGAAGAAAAGGAAGAAAAGGCACTTATATTCGAGCGGGAAATAAGAAATATGCTCGAACAAGCTCGGAAAGAAGTAAAAGGAAATGAACTAAAACTGACCGTAGACGGAAAAATAGACATTGTCGCTACTTTGCACGGACAGGAAAACGTTTCCCGTGTATTCCGTACACTTCCTATCAATTCTATCATAATAGGACTTGTCGCTGCAAAATCAGGTCTTGACCCTACAGTATTGGTGCATCAACTTGCAACAAGCTACTACAAGGACTTCAACGGCTTCAACAAAACTATTCTGGGTAGGGAAAAGATTATGCTCCCGGGTGATCTGATCCGTGCGGCCAACTGGGAAGAACTGGAAAGGCAAAATCAAAAGTTCTTAGACGAAATGACACCTTATGAAGCGCAGGAGCCTACTTATATAGATGATGAAAGAAAAGCCTCTGTAAAGGACAGATTAAAGGCTTTACGACTTAAATAGGAAAGGGAGCTATGACGAACAAGGAAAGAAAGATAAATCTCTATATAAAAAGAGTGGAAAGGTTTAACGAGCTTTGTCCTTCCAACGGGTTCCTGTGGGGAAGTACGATCATAAAACCTATTACAAGAAGGAATTTGAAAATAGCTCTGTCGGAAGAAAAGGAAGAAAGTATAGACCGGAAGATAAAAGGAGTAGAAAAGTTTATAAAATATCTGGAAGGGGACGCAGGCAGTGACGGAAGAAAAAGAATGCTGCCGGAACTGAAAAAGTATCTGGTAAATGTAAAGGACGCGAAAATAAAAATATCCCCATCTATAAAAGTGTTTGTAAACGGGGATATAAGATCGCGTTTGTCTCTTTTGGAAAAGAAAGACGGAAAATGGACTGTATCGGATTACCGGGGAACAGTATTGAAACTAAAAAATCAAGAATCAGCCCTTCAAAGGGAAATCCTATTCAGGTTGAAAGCAAAATACGATCGGTCGATCGTACCCAATACAAAAACCATTTTCCGGGCTTATTCTTAACCCAGGTACATCTCTCCATGTAGTTCCGGGTATTTGGAATCCTGGATAACATTCTTTATCTTTGTCTCATTCCAAACAGGAACAGCATTCTTTGCCGGGATGATCACAGGTTTCTTTTTGGGAGTTTCAACATTCTTCTTTTCGTGAAGCATTACTATTAGTTTTTAAAGACGAAAGGGCTAAGAACCGATTTTTACAGATTGAGTTCAAAGCCCTTTCTTGATTAACGTAATTAATTAACAACGAGATTGTTAATGTGCCTACTCTGTTAAGGATTTTCGGCATCCTCCTTTATCAAAAACTTTAGATTTATATAGAGGAATATAGAATAGATTTTACTATTTCATGATCTCACCTCCTTTCTTTTAATAGGGTTTGCAACTCGATTGACTATGTGAATAATTATACAGGAAAATCAGTTATTCTATTGTAATCCAAATATCTTCCTTTGAAGAAGAAAGTTTAGAATATACTTTTTCAAACGCTTCTTTGATAGAAGTAAGCCTTCCTATTTCTGTATTAAACCCTACCCCTATACATCCTTCTACATTGTCGGCTGTGGCGGAAGAATGAATCAAAATGCCAGAGAATCCTTTTACTCCTTCTAATCTTGGAACCTTCCCTTTACATACATTCATATAAAATTCTTTTTGGCTGAATTTAGGTGACACTATGTTCACAAGAACTTTATATCTTCCGGTAGGAATAGCTGTTTGTCCATATATTTTTTTAGATTTTATTTCTTCTTCTGACATGCTTTGTGTCAGTCCTCTGTCGGTGTCTTCAATGGTGTTACAAATAAATTCACCATCAATATACAACCTTCCTATTGTATATTTTTCTTTTTTCCATTTTCTATCTACTTTAATTTCCATAACTAATTGATTTTAAAAAGTTTATAGCAAATTAATCATATCGTCTACCGTCACTTCCTTTAGGTTTATGTCGGGATATTCGTCTTTGATCAGTTCGTCTATGTATTCTACATCTTCAAACTTTTCCTGCTGAATCAAGAGGTTTCTAAAACCTATGAGATAGTTAAGTCTTACAGAATCAATTCTTGAATCTATTGCCATGCAGTAGTGTCTCAAGTTCTTAACTCTCAACCAAAGAACAAATACAGTCCCCAATAGGAAAACCGTTATTATTCCCAGTAATACAATGCAAATTGTCGAAAATTCCATGTCTTTTATCGTTTGTAAGCCATTTTTTCTAACTCCACAGTAGTTATATTCTCCGGGATTGTTTTAAGGCGTTTATAACGCCCTCTTTCAATCCGTTCTATAAATCCCGCTCTGTAAAGATAGGTAATAGTTTTTCTAAGTGTACCGTTAAAGAATAAATTACATCTCGACACATCGTAAAACTCAAATGGACGGTCTATGGAATTAATATGTCTAATGAGCTTTTGAAGCTCTGTTTCTTTCTTTCTGCTCATGTCTTGTTGTTTTTAAATTGTACTTGTGAAAAAGTAGGAAAACATGTTATGAAAATATTAAATCTATTACATTTCTTTATAAGTTTCAGAATATACTTTCTTAACAAAATACATTCGTAATCCTTACTGGGTTAAACAATAACCCTCTATCGATTATCCTTTGAATAGATTCACAGGAATCACCGACTACTTTTCTCATAATGTTTAATGCACCATTGACATCCGCATTAATAAGTTTTCCTACTGATGATTGAAACAATCCTCGTTTCTTTCTTCTTCCTAAATAGCTCTTATGTCTTCCTATCTTCTCAAATGCTAATGAATCACATTTTGAAGTATATGATTCTTCATGAATAACTATTTCAATACCAGCTAACTCGCATTTATATTCTAAGTAACTAACCAATCTCGCAAAAGGGATTTGTACAAACTTTTGGTTATTCTTTTTGCCTATATTTACATTTTGTTTCCATCCCTTGTTATAGCCTACAACTAATTTTGTTATCTTAAAATCAACAAGCAAATCAACTATCTTTCTACTAATTTTATGAAAGACATCTTCTATGTACTGTTCTCTATCATAATATAATTTCTTTATTCGTCTTGTTGTTCCTTTTATCTTTTGCAAATCCTTGATACTATTTAGTTTAGCAAGTTTCTTATTGAAAAATAGATTGTATGATTTGATGAATTTACCACTAAAAAGGATAACAAAATCCTCACTGATAAGAGTTACCAAATTGTCTATTCCTAAATCAATTGAAGCAATTTTTTCTTTTCTCTCTTTAGGTGTTTCAACATCTTTAACTTCGTAAATTACCTCGACTTTATATCCTTTATTTAATGGTTTTATTCTAACTTGTTGGAAATCTTTTATCAAATCAGAATACTTCTCATATTGAGGAATACTTATTGAAAGCTCTTTTGATAAAATAATTTTTCCGTCTTCAATCTTACAACTTTGATTCGTATAATATAAAGAAAATTCCGAACCTCTCTTTTTGTAACTTGGAAGTCCAGGTTTTTCTTTATATTTACTGGGATACTTCTTATAATCTTGGGCTGATTTATAGTAGCTTTTAATGTTTTTATCCAATACCCTAAGAATCTGCTGGGAACATTGTGCCTTTAATAGTCTATAATTAATATCTCCATCCAAGTTCTTGGTTTTCTTCATAATAGAATCAAGTTCAAAATAAGATAACCACTTATCTTCTTTAGAGAGCGTTTCTCTGAAAATATATAACGCCTGATTGTACAAGTTATTGCTAATCTTGCACAAGGATGATATATCTTCATTTTGTCCTATATTGAATTTATACACTAATTTCATTTTCAAGATTCTTGCTGATTAATTCAAGTTTACTCTCTTCTTTTTAGAATACATTTCAATCTATCTCTATATATGTTTCTATTTCTGTAAGAGTGACGGATTTAATAACCAGATCATTAATATCTGACAGAAAATCAAAATACAGCTTTGTTCTTTCTATGGCTTCCGTATCGGAATCGGATTTAACCATCAAAACAGCTTTCTGCATTTTTACTTTTCCTTTAGGGGTCGCTTCTGGATAGTAGGAAACGACTTTGAAAAATTTCTCTCCCTCTCCTACTACAGAAATAATATCTGTTTCCTTGATAGGAGAAATTTTAAAATCTTCATTTGTTTCTTTTGCCCCCCAATCAGTAGTGATCGCTTCTACTTCCGTATAGGTGTAAGCCCTGACAAGAATAGTTCTTTTAACAGGTATTCTTGGCGGTTTAAAACCGTCTGGATTGTCTGTCCAGTAATTTATAGTTGATTCGAAATACATACTGTCATTAGATTAATGATTGTAAAATAATTCCTTTTGTAAAATCGCATTCTTCGCTACCTCTTGGAATGATAACGAAATTCTTAGACGGTGATTCCATCTTAAAATTGTAGGTTATTTCCGGGTCGGGAAGGAAAGATGCTTTTTCTATGTACAGAAACTTTTTGGCTTTCTTTCTCCATGCGGGAAAATCATAGGAGAAAAGCGGTATCCCTTCTGCCGACAACAAAGACATCCAGTTTCCCCACATATCCATTACAAGAAGTCCTGCTGTTGCCTTGAAGCTGTCGCCGGTATTTAAAGTAAAATTCATTACATGGTTGTAACCGTCTTTGATACACTCTGCAAGCTCCCTCCCAAATTCTGAATGATTTTTTAATGTGACTGCAAGAGTGAGATGCCCGGTTTCATATATCTCATCACATCTCATGGCTCTTGCGTCACTGTCTAAAGCAACAAGGACATCTTTTGTGATTCCGTCATTCTTCCCCATCTTCCTTTTTATTAGGGATAAGAAGAACGGATGGTACGCCATTACAGCCTTGGTTCAAAGGTATCTCATTCCATTTGCCTTTTGTAATGGCTTTCACTTTCAAGAATACATCCAAAGGAACACCCAACATTAACGGTTGCGGTTTATAGGAATGATCCTTTCTCCATTTTGCCATTTGAAGCTCGATGTTTGTCTTTACAGCTTCCATAGAAGGTAAATAAGATCCCAGCTCTTCTATTTTGCTTGCATTGAAAAGCGAAATTTTCCCATTTTCATGAGGAACAATGATATAAAATTTATTCTTTTTCATCTTCTTAGTTTTTGATGTTGCAAATGTAACATTATACTGTTACATAATCGCTCTTTTATAGTTAAAATACGTAAAATTGTCAGTTTTTCTTTCTTTTGTTTGTTACTTATAAAGGCGATTCTTCTGTATCTATATGGCAATAAACCAGTTCTTCCTTTGCCCTTGTAATAGCAACGAACTTCAAGCAATCCTCTGCATACAAGGCTTTAGGTGTCTTTGCAAACTTGGAAGGAATTAATTCAGGATTTAAAAAGAAAACCCGTTTTGCTTCCAACCCTTTGCTTTTGTGTATGGTAGAAAGAATGATGCCTGTTTTGTCATCAGAGAAAATGTTCTTGATCTTTTGTTTCAAAGCTAAAAAAGAACCGGGAAAACGTTTGTACAGGGTTTCAATGATGGAAACTTTTTCTTTCAATGCCAAATAAGAAGCATTGTTGATAATAGCGATTTCGGATAAACCTCTTTTTTTCAATTTAGAGGCTTTGTCTTCCAATAGGAGGTACAGGTCATCCAAACAGCTTTGATTATCCATCAGCCGACAAAGATTTTCCCCGAAGTCCCGTCCCATGATGGATGCTTTCTTTCCCTTTTCCAGTAACATAATAAAAGCAACGACTAATGGAAAGTTGTTCCTACAAAGAATGAAATCCCCACTTTCGGCTTCAAAGATGTCACCACTTCTTACAACACCTTCTTTTGCTGTGGCGGCACATTCCGTACCGGGAAACACTTCGTTTGCTCTTTCAACAATTTTCTTTGCACATCTGTAAGTAACAGAAAGTGGGAGGCAAATTGTATTCGGCATTTCTTTTATGGAATTGAATACGTCCAAATCGGAACCCATGAAATTATAAATAAGCTGTTTTGAATCTCCTACAGCAACAAATCTTCCTCTTGGTTTGATATATCTTTGTAAAATTTCCTTTTGAAGTGTAAATAAATCCTGACAATTGTGTACAACTATACCGTCATTTGCATTTTTACCTTTATCAATATTTGTGGTAAGCCCACTTGTAATGATAAAATTATGATTGTCTTCCACTTCTATATCAAAGACCTCTCCCATTTTTCCTTCTTTTGCAATGTTGGTTACACAAACATTACCTTCGTTGAGAATAGACATGTCCCATTTATATGATCCGGCAAAATGCTGATAATCTTTTGGTATTTTATATTTCATTGAAGGATGCACATAGGGTGTAATGTTTTCAAAAAATATTTGCCAAGAAGATGCACTAATATATAGATACCAATAGGTTTTCCCGGATGAAGAAGATTTTGATTCACGTATTTTATTTTGAATACCCATGATGGTCATTCTTTTAGAAAGGATTCCAATAAGTTTTTTGGATGTCGCACAGCTATACAGATAAACGCTTGATCCGTTGAAGGAGCCATCATCCATATATAAAATCGCCAATTGTTTAAATGACAATCTTTTTAGGATATTCTCTTTATTCATTTCCTCTGGATAAAAACATATTCCTCTTGTGCTAAATCTATAAGCTATTTTTTTGGAAAATCCATTTTCAGTAAGTATTTCTATATCATCGTATCTTCCTAACAAACAGCTTTTCCAAAAGAGATATTCCAATTGCTTTTCTCCGTGTATAAAAGAACATCTATAAGTATTTAAAGATATCTTTTTTAAACTTCCATCTCCTATGCTACTTATTAATACAAAATCTTTTTGGTCTTGATTTAAACTTCTGTGATATGGCTGATCCGAAGTGCTTGATATCAGAATTTCACCTATACTTAATTCATCTGCCCTTTTCCATCCTTGCGCAGTAAGGAACAAATGATTAAAAGTACACTCTATCTTTCTTTTCCCGGCCACAGTAATTTTCATTACTTCCCTGTGTCCTTTTGAGCTTGCGTTTAGAACTTTTTTTAGTTCAAACTTTCTTTCTTGTTCATTGTAAGATTTAACTAAAATTATTTCACCATTGTTTATTCTACTTGTAATTTCATCTATCCTCATTTTCCCATTACTTGTTGCAACGCAAGTTTTGCCCACAAAACATTCATCTGCCATAACAACTTGATACTTAGGAAAGTTCATTTCATCCACAAAATTATATGGAATCCATAACATATCTGGAAAGTCCATTTTGAAAGATTTGTTGTCTTGTATTTTGGCACAATCCTTTCTCCACCTTTCATTGATTTTATTCAGATCATTTATCATTAAATTTTCGTAATCCAAATCATATTCAATACAAAGCGCAGAGACATTTCTTTCGTTGATTTCACAAAGCGACAGCCTAATCTTTTCCCACAATTCTTGTAAGGCAAAATAATATCGCATTTTCTCTTTGTACTCCTTTTTTCTAAAATCAAACAATTCCATACAAAGAGAAAAGCATTTGTTTTCTTCAAGCTGCATTCGGAATCGAAAATTTTTCATTAATGTACGAAGCCCCATTGAATGAAAAGTATTACACTCTACTGTAGTAGGCAGTTTTGTTTTTAGTTCTTCCGCAATGCTTTTGTTGAAAGCCATAAACAAACAACTTGTACCTTCTTTTGTTCTATTGCATAACTCTTTGAGTGTAAATGTTTTACCGCTACCCGGTGCAGCTTCTACTACTATGTTTTTATTGGTATTTTCGTAAGCATCGAAAATAGCCAATTGATACTTGCTCCATTCCATAATTCTTTTCGTTCGCTTTTATTGTTGTTAATCTTCTTTTCTTAGATAATGAAGAAACTCGAATGGTTTTCTTGTTTCTTCCAGATAATGATCGTCTTTATCGTTGGTAAAAGCCTCTTTCTCAAAAGAGATATTTTTATAAGCCTTTTTAAAGCTCCAATAACGTATTGCTCTAAATAGGTATTCTGTTCTATACCAAATAAAGAACGGTATTACCAATAATTCCATCTGTTGTCGCAGGTGTATGCTTTCATGATTGATCGTTCTCTTTCCTATTGGCTTATATTCTTTCCTTACAAAAATGAAAGGAAAGATGGTCATTGCCACATATCCCTTGAAAGGGATCAATTTATTGTATATAATTATCTTTTTCATATTCACTGAATTTCTTGTAATCCGCCAAATAGTCAGCAATGAAATTTCCGCAAACAATAGGATCATTGAAATCTTTCCCATGTCCCGGAATCCATTTGACCTTTATTCTTAGTTTTGTATGTTCTAAAACTTCCATGAAGATTTTCTCCCACAAATCCTGATTTTCTACACGTAAGCCCTCTCTTACCCAATCTACAAATTTATACCTCAATTGATCGGCTACATATTGGCTATCTATATAGAAGGTAACGGTTGCCCTTAAATCCTTTCGAATAGCTCTTAGAGCCATCAAAACGGCTTCCGTTTCCCTTCTGCCTATAGTGGTATGAGAAAACCCCTTTCTTATGTGATATTCTTTGTCTTTCCATTTGATGTAAACGGACGATCCACCCAATCTTTTAGGGTGTTTTGCATAGCAACTGCCGTCCGTCCAAACTTCAAGAACCTTTCCTTTTCTTTGCTTTTTCGCCATAATTCTTTAGAATCATTAAACTCGAATCGTCCTCAAAACCTTTGTTCAACATATCGGTTACTGACTTCTTGTTTTTCAACATTTCCCACAAATCCTTGTCTATGGTAGAAGATGAAAGTAAGTATTGTATTGTAACCGGATTTTCCTGCCCACTTCTCTCTAATCTTCCTATTACCTGCACAAGATCACTTGGACGAGGTGGTAGTTCCAAAATAGCCATATTCGAACAAACCTTTTGAAGTCCATCCACTCCTGTCCCCAAGCATCCCATATTGGCAAATAAAAGTCTCTTAGAAGGTTCGGAAGAAAAGTCGGATAATACCTTTTCTCTTTTCTTCCCGGTCGTCTCACCTATGACAAGCAGGCTGTTTTTGAAAAGTTTTTGTATGTCTTTCAGAATAGTGGAATGAGAACCGAACACAAGCAATTTATCATCTTCGTTTGCTTCTAACCATTCTTCTATCCATTTTTTGATTGCCTTTACTTTCCCTTCCAAAGAAAGCTGCTTTAAAAGGTTCATTTTTACCAGAAACTCCGCTCTTTCAGCTTTTTCTACCTTTTCTTCATCCTTGAAATGATTAAAGATAAATTCCAATAAATCTTCTTCCGCAGCCTTGTAAGCCTTCTTATTGGTTATCTCACATTCTACCATGTTTTCGGTTACAGGTGGAAGCTCTTTTAAAGCATCCCGTTTGCTTATGTGGAAATAGCAACATTTAGTGAGAAGATCATTCAACTCCTTGATATTGGAAGCTCCTGTCATATCCATCCCCCAAAAAGTTTCTTTTAAATTACAATACCTTTCAAAGAAATAGCGGTGGTAAGGATCATCCGGCGCAATCTCTTTCAACCTTCCTATAAGTGCAAGTATATTCAATAGTTCTACCGGCCGGTTCATGATAAGCGTACCGGTTAATCCTATGATAGCAGAAGATTTTCCTGCCAGTTTTTTGAATGTCTTGCTCCGTATGGATTTTCTGTTTTTCAGAAAATGAATTTCGTCAGCTATGACAAGAGAGAATTTCTTTTTCTTCATCCCGTCTAATCTTACTTCAATAGAGGTTTTGCCGTTCTTTTCTGTTCTTTTTCCCAGAATGTCGTAATTGATCACAAGGACATCAACATCAAAATCTTCGGCCGGCGAAGTAGTGGAAATGACAGATACACTTCTATTCGGATTTGTTTCTTTCCACTCTCTAAGCCAACCGGATTTTACAGAAGCCGGACAGACTACCATACAAGGAAAAAGATCAAGCATTTCAGCATAGAGAACAGAACATAGACTTTTACCTGTCCCCACAGAGGAACCATTTACATGGTTCCCGTGATTGATAGCATAGTAAAGATAATCCATTTGATAGCTTCTCGGCTTTTTTAAGAGAGAAAGCCCGTCCATCAATAGTTCTATATCCTTTCTTGATAAAAGTTCCTCAAAAGGCTTTATTTCAGCTTTACAACCTGTACGAACAATAGAAAGAGGATCAGTTTCTTCTATTCCACAATCCGCTACAAATTCTTTGAGTAGAATTTCTTTTGCAGGATCGGATTTGACATACAATTCCTTGTTAGCTGTATTTCTTTTATAAGAAGAAATGAGTTTAAGTCTAAGTAACGCTTCCTTGTCCAATCCGGCAAAATACCAATAATCCTTTTCCTTGTAGTAGTACGTCATTTCTTTCTATTGTCTATAAATTCAAAATAATACTTGTCATTCTTACACTTAATCTTCTTTATGATACAGAAATTCTTGATATTGACTTTTCCGTCTTTTTCCAATTTGTCAAATATGACTTCAAAGAGTAGGGAGATAATCTTGTCTACAGACCGCATGGAAATAAAACTTCTGGCATTTGTTCTAAACCCGGCTTTATTCAATGCTTTCATGAAGTTGAAAGTTACCTCCCTGTAAATCTTATTCATTCGTTTTATGTCAAATTAAACTACTCAAACTGATCGTCTTCATTAGAATCATAAGTTTCTTCATCCTCGAAGTCGTTGATCCAATCTTCTATTTTTCTTTCCATCCTATTTTAATTTCAAATTCTTCCGGTGTCAAAATAGGAATGTTCAAATCCTTTGCTTTCTTCACTTTGGACGAAGAACTTTCCTTGTCTTTTGTTACAAGGATTGTAGTGTTTTTAGACACGCCGGAAATAACTTTGTGTCCTTCTTTTACAAGACGTTCTTCCCACTGTTTGTTCCTGAATCCCGTAAAGCAAACTGATTCGGGATTGTCGTTTTCTACCGTTTCTTCTTGAATAAAAGAAATAGAGACAGGTGTACCGCTACAAAGATAGAAGAATGTCTTTAACCCATCATTGAAAGCCTTTGCGGTGGTTTCAGCAATACCATCAATAGAAAGCAAGTCTTTTAAAGGAACTTCTTTGTTTTCGAACATATAGTCTATCTGGTTTTTGGATAGACTGTTGAAAATCATCTGACAGGTCTTTTCTCCTATTACACCGTTAAACACATTATAGGCAGTCAAAATCCTTGCAAAAGGAACTCCATCATCTACATAGGAATCAAATTGCTTTCGTAGCTTTTTAGAAAGACTTTTTCCTATTCCTTCGATTTTTTCAAGTTCCTTTTCTGTTGCATTTACAATGTCTTCAATAGAGAAAAGCCCACCTTTATAGAGCTTTCTTACAGTTGCTTCCTGCATTTCTTCCGTACCCAATGTAGCAAAGAAATAGACAAGTTGCTTCACTGCTTTTTCATCACAATTTGGGTTCACACAAACAAGATCGGTTAGATTTGCATCCCATCTTAACGGTTCTCCGCAAGAAGGGCAAAACATCATACTGTCACACATTCCTTCAAAACATTCTACACTATATTTTAGTGTTTCCAAGTGTTTAGGAATAACATCTCCGCTTCTTGTAACCACTATATAGGCATTGGGACAGATATGGTTGTCAATAATGTATTTGGCGTTGTAACCGGTACAACGTGTGACTGTAGCACCATCAAACTCAACCGGTTCAAAAACGATTACAGGTTTGCTTTTGCCATCTTTTGAAATACCCCATTCAATAGAAGTAACTTTGGTTGTGTATCTTTCTTGCCAGTCGGGATTTTTGTAAGCAATCGCGTAACGCGGATTCCCATTGGGAAGTCTACCCAAAGCATTACGAATATTCTTGTCGTCCACTTCAATTACAAGGCCGTCACATTTAAAGTTTTTGGTAAGATCAAACAGTTCATTCAAGTAATTGAAAGCGGATTTTTCATCATCAAAAATAGAAGCAGAAGTCACCCAGTATTGTGTTGCATACGGTTCGTAAACATTGTAAAGCTCTGCAAGCTGCAAAGATTTGTCCCTATCCAAATCCATAATACCATACCGGATATAGGCGGTATTCCCTAAAACCTGCGGATTCATTTCGTCCGCATTGAAAGCTCCTGCCACAGAATTTCTTGCACTTTTGTAACCAAGCGGTTTTACGTTTTTCAAAAACATACCGACAGGGATAATGGCTTCACCGAAAGTAAAGCAAGATTTCTTTCCCATAGGGTTGCCATGATTGACATATTCGTAATGATGATCGCTTCTTTGTCCTTCTATCCCATCACCTCTTGTCCAACATTCATTTGTCGATTCGTCCACCAAAAGGGAAATGCCGTCATATTTGGGTGTAATGACAATTTTGTTAGTAGGGTGAAGTCCCCATACATCTTTAACCCATCTTTTGATTTCACTGATTGTTTTTACCTTTTCCAAAGAAAACATAGGATACGGCAATTTTTCCATCCGATCACCCTTTTTATTTTCTTCAATGATAGGTTTTGTCAGGATTTCGCTATCAGGATATTCCTTTTTCAACTGGTCGATCAAAAGATCATACTCCTTATCGCTCATAATAGGAGTGCCTTCTCTGTATTTCTGGTTGGCTTCTATTATTTTGCCTTCCAATTCTTTTTGTTTCTTCGTCATGATTTTATTTGTCTAAGGATGAAAGAAATGCTCTGGTATTCTCTACAGAATCACACTTGTTTTCTTCTTTTTGCTTGCCTTTGATTTCTATCAAAATCTTATAGGCTTCCGGGAAGTTGTCTTGTAATTGCTTTTCTGTGTTGATATGGTCGAGAGCACAAGCAACTCTGTTTCTGGTTTCGTTTCCCAGCTTTTTAAACTCACACGCTTTCTTGCTCCATTCCAAAATATCTTTTTCGAAATAGCGTTTAAAATCGCTCAAATATTCATTATAAAACATTTTGGGCATCCCTATTCCATCAAAAGGAATGGTTTCATAGATACAGACACCCTTTATTTTTAGAAGATCGTTTATGGAAATACTTCTGTAAAACAAAAGTGGCTGCATGGACGGATATCTATCTACAATAGATTCTATTTCTGGCGGCAGAATAGCATTCACTCTATCTTGCAATTGTGTTCCAATTTTCGCCAAATAATCACTCAATTTCTTTTCTGCTTTTTGGACAAATTTATTTCTAATCAGTTCTTTGTCCGATACTAATAGTTTAGCCATAATCTCAAATTCTTTTCGTTACTTTTAGTAATATGAATAATGCAATCAAAACCGTAAAAGCACCCATCCCTATACCTCCCATGAAAGAAAGCAATCTATTAGGAGCCGCCTTTACCTCTTCTTTCAAGTTTTCGTTTTCTTCGCTTACTTTAGACAACCTTTCTTTGAGGCTTTTTACAACCAATTCCAGACTATCGCAAGAAGCTACTATAACAATAGTGTCACCTTTCTTTTGAACTGAAAGATTAGCTTGTCCCTTACTTGTTTCCCTCTTTTCCCCATCTTCCATTTTTTGAGGATTGATAACGAGGTTTGCAATTGAATAGGGAATTTTTACAAGCGTATCTGTTAGCTCTCTTTCCCAGAATAGGGAATCTTTTAGTGTAAAGTTATAGTCTGTCTTTTGGGAAGGACGGGATTTGCACCCGCCCAAACCAATAAAACAACAAAATAACAAACAAAAAGCAATTACCGAATTTCTTCTCATATCTTTTCTTTTATGATTGCCGATTTCAAAAATCCTGTTATCCCCATCCGAAAGGATTTCAGTTTTCCATTCCGAACGACATCCAGTTCAATGTTTCTAAAATCCCTTGCCACTCTCACACCTTTGATTGTAGCTTCTCCTATTCCGGGAAGTTCTATTGTTTTGTCTCTTAATCTGTTCAGGATACAGTTATTCTTCGAGTTCATGCGGTTTTAATACGCTTTTGTAAATCACGAAGTTCTCATGTCCGAAACTGATAGAGATAGAATCACATTCCTTTATCCATCCTCTTATTGTTCCTTCCGAATAATTGGAAAGGTTGGCTTTCAGGATAATATCTGTAATGTCCCTTCCGATCGCTTCATTTTGGTAAAAGTCCCTTGTCTTCCCGTTGAAGTTGTCTAAAAGGATGGCTCTTTCCATCTTTCCGTCTGCCGACATAATAGCAAGAACAGGCTTCTTTCCTATTCGTTGCATATGACTGATAGCTATGTAAGAATTACGTTCCATGGTTAATTACTTATAGTTCAACATGTTCTTAATTGCTTTCTCTTGATAGAAGCGTTTTCTATCCTCGCTTCCATCTTTCTTAGAAAAGTTGTTCGCTCTTTTCTTCAATATCTTCGCCTTGCTTTCGGTAGACATCATCTTAAATTCTCCTATAGAAATATCGGGAACCTTTTCGTTCTTTTCTTCTTCATAGGAAACTTGAATGCCACATACCGGGCATTTGGGAAGATTTGAAGGGACAAGTTTATTGTACCGAAAGACGAACTTTGCATTTGTCATGGGAGATTTTATCCCAAACCTTTCGCAGTTTTCATTGCCACAATATATTCTTATCATTCTGAATCTGTTTGATTTTGTCCTTCAAAAGAGAAAGTTGCCTTTCCACTTCTTCCAGTCTTGAAGGATCGTTTACATTACTTTTGAGGTAGGAAAGATCGTGCTCGATACTTTCCAGTCTGTCCAAGAAAGACAAGACAAAAATGTTCAAATACTTATTTGTCGCCATAGTCGAAATTATTTGTTTGTTACTTATAACGGACGCAAATGTAACAGTATATTATTACATCTCCAAGCATTTTTGTACATTTTTGTCTTGAAATTGTCAGATTTCTAAATCAGCCCCTTTCGTCTTGCGTATTCGGCAATCAGAATACCATCCCTATCCGGGTGTTTTAGAGGCACTTCCGGGAACAACCTTTTTCCTATATCCAAAGAAGCCTTTTTAAGCTCCGGTGCGCCTGTAATCCCCTTTGGTAGTAGCTCTCTTTGCCATTCCTTGGAATCCACAAAAATGTACGGTACTTGATAAAGTTCCAATACGGTCAGTTCCGCTTCCAGTGCACGCATAGCGGAACAAGTTGCTTCAAATCGTGCAGGGTTCTTCATGGGACGTTCAACAATCGCAACACATGGCGCGTGTTCTTGCAGGTCTGCAATAATTTCCGCCAATACCTTTACATCCACACGAGAGATGTTTTTCTTTGCTTTTGTGTAGTCCTGACCGGGAATAACAGGTGTTTTTACCATGTTGTAATAGGTGAGGTCTTTTCCTACTATTCCAATCGAGCCGGTCACACCGTTGTCTATCCCAATGTAAAATTTCAATTCTGTTTCTTTGCTCATTGTTCAATACGGCTTACACCGTTCTCCTTTATTATTTTAAGTGTTTTGCACTTAGCGTTTTCATTCGAAATATGGGTAGTGATCAAAATAGGATACTGAATAAATTCCAATGCTTCGATCACATCATACAGACTTTCTTTCGATAGACCTTCCGTGATTTCATCAATGGACAGGAATTGCAGACCTCCCCATTTGTTTGTTTCGTTTATCATATTCTGGATAGCGATGATAAGGGCTATTTCTACTCTTGCGCGTTCACCACCACTGTAGTACCAAAAGTTTTCCGCTTCATCCCGGACGACATACGGAGTTATTTCTTCTTTGATATCTCCGTCCGCTTTTGTCTTGAATCCTTCTATTAAGATACGAAGGTCGCTATTTTCTGCTTTCAGGATATTGTTCGCTCTCGATTGGATATTTTTCAACTGTTCCAACGCAAGGTACATCTTGAAAGACTTAAACCTGCCGATCCATTCTTTTTTCTTAAATAAAAGGGCATCCAAATCGGAAAGCTCTTTGTCGTATCCGGCAATCGAAAGCATAATGTCTTCTATTTGTTTTTCCTGTGAAGACACATCCACTTTCGTAGCTTTTTCTTTCTTGATTTCCTTTATCTGTCTTTCGTTGTTCTTGATATCAACCAAGTTGGATTCAATCTTTTCAGACAAAGTTTTCTTTTTCCTTTCCAAAGAAGAAATGGTACTTTTGGTCTGTTCAATATCATCATTGATCTTGTAAAGAGATGTATTGATTTCCTGTGCCGACTGACGAATCTTGTCGATTTCATCTTCTTGTTCGTTTTTCAATTGAATGAAAGAAGAAATAAGCTCTTCGTATTCTTTCAAAGATTCGTCCAAGGATTCCATCTCAGAAATAACTTCTTTTTCCTGTTTCCCGATTTTTACTTTCTTCTTTTCTTCCTGCTCTAATGTAGTGTCTTTCAATGTAAGAAATTTGTGCTTGCATTTTGGACAAGTAACCACACCGGATAAGTTTACAAGGACTTTTCTAAGGGACACTTTTAAATCATCATGAATTTTTGAAAGCTCTTCTTTCATTTCCAAGACTTCATTCTGATTTGCTTTTGTCTCTCCCAATTCCTTTTTAACGGATTCGATTGTCTCTTGTATTTCTTTAGTAGAAGGCAGGCAGTCTTTCTTCTTTTCTTCTTCTTTTAAAAGAGCTTCCAGTTCTTCCAAAGTGGAATTATTTTCCTTGATACTTTTATCTGCACGACCAATTTCATACCGGAAAGAATCAATTTCTTCTTTCAGAGATTTTACCACACTTTCTCTTTTTTCAATACGAGATAGTTTGTCGGCTTCAAAGTCAAAATTGGCAGCATCTTCTATTACTTGTTTCAGTGCGTCTATACTACCTTCCGCACGATCCCTTTTACTTTGAATAGCAAGTTTTTGGGAAGATAAAGTGTCCAGTTCTTTTTGAATGATGTCTTTTGCTCCATCCAAAAAATCGTAATTGATAAACCGGCTGATAAGAGCCAGCTTGTCCGTATTGGAGCTTTTAAAGAACGATTTGTAGTATTCCTTGCAGATAAGGAAATAGCTTTTCAAATCTTCCGGCGAAATGGCGATCCAAGAAAGGATATAGTTGTTCCCGTCTTTTACGGTAGCAAGTTCTACCGGTTTGCCGTTCAAAGACACATTCAGTTTACTGCTCCCTTTTAAGGGCAAAATACGCTCGATAGAGAGAGTTTCTTTTCTTATTGGACACTCTATATCTAAAGAAACTTTTGCTTCCTTCTCACCCCTTCTAATGAGCTTTTTATCCACACTGCTTCGGTAATTGTTCCCGGTAATGGCAAAATAGACGGCTTGCTGCATGGATGAGTTATGTGTAGGAATGTAGTTGTTTGTAACAAACATGCCGTCTTCACCGGAAACAGTTATGCACTGTTGTTCTTCTGCCCCCAAACAAGTAAAGACAATCATCTTTCGGGAAGGTTTGCCCAAGCATTCCGGCACTTCAAAAAAGACTTCTTCGTCTTTCGATCTTTTCATGATTTCTTCAAGTGAGATCACATACCAGTCTTCGCCTTTATGCAAACGTACTTTCCACAAATGACTTCTGTTGCATTTGACTTCCGTCCCGTCAGAAAACGTAATCTTATAAGCGATGTCAATATCATGAAAAGGAATAGCCCTTACCACTTGGTACCCACCGGAAGGGTGAAGAATAACATCTCCTACCTTTATTTCTCTCATTTTTACAAATCCATTAGGAGTAAGAATATCTGCATCCATTGTTAAGGCTTTCCCGCTACCATTACTTCCTTGATTGTCGTCTGTCTTGTTTAACCCCACAAGTGCAGTTACTCCGTCTTGAAATTCGTATTTAAAGTGTTCGAATGACACGAAATTTGTTGCTTCAATTCTAATCGGCTTCATTCTCGTCCTCCTTGTTTTCAAATGTTGTTTCTTTCTTTCTGAATGCGCTAAGAACATCCTTCTTGACTTTTTCAAACAGTTTTATGTCTTCCAAAAGACGTTTTCTTGCTTTCGGGAACCCGAATCCTATTTTTTCTTCCCCATAGTAGATGTAGGTTCCCTTTTTGGAAAGTACACCCAAATCAAGTCCCATATTTACAATTTCCATCACCTTGTCAATGCCTACCCCAAACCGGATAATGATTTGACAAGTTTTAAAAGGCGGTGCAACCTTATTCTTTTTACAGGTTATTTTCACCTTATTGGAAACTTGTGTTTCCCCTTCCTTTTCCGACCCCACACGAGCAAGTTCAATTCTCTGACTTGCATAGAAAGGGATAGCAAAGCCTCCCGGTGTTGTAGTAGCCGCACCGTATCCGCCTATGTTAGACCGGATTTGATTGATACAAAAAAGAATACATCCGGTCTGCTTACAGATATTTTTCAAAATATTTACCTGGGAACTTAAAAGACGTGCCGTAAGCCCTATATGCGCGTCCCCTGCTTCTCCATTCAAAAGAGCGGTAGGAACAAGACCGGCAATAGAATCAATCACAACAAGACCAATAGATTCTTCATTGCACATTTCCTTTGCTATTTCAAGCACTTCTTCTGCGGTAGAAGGCTGGGAAAGAATAAACTTGTCGGGGGACAAATCAATTCCTATCGCCTGCATGTATTTTGGATCAACAGCGTTTTCCGTGTCAAGATATCCTACCGCTTTTCCTGTTTTCTGCACTTCCGTTGCCAAATGGAAAGCAATACTTGTCTTACCGGAAGAAAAGCCTCCGTAGGCTTCCACAACACGACCTTTTGCCCATCCTCCACCAAGTATTTCGTCCAGTAGGTAAGAACCGGAATGAACAAATTCAATGTCCTGCCTTTTCCCTGCCACAGCATCCTTGCCAAAACGATCTTCTATTCTTGAAATAAGATCACCCAAACGATTAGGTTTTTTAGTTTCTGTGGGCTGTTCCTTTGCTACCGTCTGGATTTCTTCTACCTTTTTAGTTTCCTTCTTTTTCGACATACAGCAATTTGTTTAAGATTTCCTTTCCCTCTTTTTCATCATATCCGTTTTCTTTACAGAAAGACGAAAATCTATCTTCTATGTCCTTTGCTTCCAAAGTCTTCACTTCTACAGTAGGAGCAAGGACTTCTTTTATTTCTATTTCCTTGAATTTCTTTTTGATGTCCACACCTTCTTTTGTAAAAGCATCTTTATCAAAAGCATCAAGTGAAGATTGTTCTCCCCAAACCTCTACCCTTACACGAGCGGTAGGGTTTTCTTTCTTGAATTTGTTAATAAGTGCCACCGCTTGCTTGTATGGTGTTTCTTCCAAGTCGATTTCCAGTTTTTTGAATACTGTTCCTTTTGTGGAAGGAATAAGGTCGACTTCCAAATCAGAATCCAGAAGCCAAAAACCTTTCTTTTCATCTTCCCCGAAATTGTTCTGCTGGACACTTCCCAAATGGTAAATGTTACTGCCTACACGTTGATAGTTATGATAGTGTCCCAAATACACTTTTTTGAACATCTCGAACATAGAAGGCTTTAGCTCACTTTTTACCTCTGTTCCATCCATGTTTTTACTACCGGTTACAGCAAAGTGCCCAAATAGGATGTTTTTCTTTCTCTTATCCCCGATTTCTGCTAATTCATCAAGCAAGATATCGTCAGTAAAAAACGGCAAGAAAAAGCAATAAACCCCTTCTATTTGCATACCGTCCAATTCTTCCACCAAAGTAAAAGAAGGATGATGTTTAAAGGCTGTAAGAAATGACTTTTGACTTGAATAGGATGTTTTGTCATGATTACCGGGAATACAAATTATTTGATGCCCGTTTTCATCATACGCTTCCAGTATTTCATGAAGTGTAGAAAGGCACACCTCCCTTTGGGATACCCTGTTGTCAAAAACATCACCCAGCCAGATATGAGTTTTAATACCCTTTTTGTCGGCTATTTCCATTTCTTCCAGCAAAATATCTTTTATGGTAGAAGCATTTCCCTCTGACAGATGATGGTCGGTTGAGATTATAGCTAAATATTTTTTGCTCATGTTTGTTTCGTTAGAAAGGAAGGGGACTGTATTTCAAGTCCCCAAACCAAATTAGAAAAAATATGAAAACTAAAAAAGAAGAAATTATTTCTTTTTCATTCTGGCTTTCAGCTCTTGCAATCTTGCTTTAGCCTTTGAAAGCTCTTCGTCCTTGTCTGTAGCATCTTCATCGACCGGGGATTCTTCTTTTGATTCTTCCTCGTTTTCCGATTCACCGTCCGGTTCCGGATCGGCTGCTGTTTCAGTAGGAGCTTCATCATCAAAGTCTTCCGGGAAAGGAAGTGCCTCGCCAGCTTGCGCCAGATCATACCAAGAACGAACTTCGGCTATTGTCAGATCGTCCGGCAATTCAGCTTCCGGGTATTCTTCTGCAATGTAATCTTCCAAGAATTTTTTCATCTTTGAAAGAGGCGGATAAGAAGCTACTTTTGCTGCTTTTTCTTTTGCCGGTGCACTTGCCGGATTCTTTCTCGGAGCAGATTTTTCTTCTTCCTCATCTTCGTTTTCCGGTTCTTCCGCTTTCTTTGACTTAGAAGTGGATTTTGTCTTTTTGGGAGCTTCATCTTCCCCCTCATCGTCTTTGCTACCCTCTTCCGGGATCAATGCAGCCATCTCCTCTATTTCAGTAAGGAAGCCATCATCAGCAAAAATATCGTATCCGTTTTCTTCGTCAAAACGCTTCAACCCGTCAAGAGCCATATTGAAATCTTTCTGTGAATAAACATCCTTGTAGATTTCTTCCAGCGTAGGAACTTCATTCAAGAAATACTCCATATCTTCATCAGGAATAACAGTTTCTTCAAAGAACTCATCCCAAGTTTGTCCTTTTTTCGGAATACCGGCAGACAAAGAGTAGGTTTTCTTTCCTTTATCATCTTCCCCCATTGTGATCACAAGCGGGTATGCTCCTTCCAATTGAGAGAAAATATCGAAAGAAACCGTTTCATCGTCCGACATTTCAACCGAAATTTCCTTTATGCGGTTCATCCATGTTCCGTACAATTGCAAACGGGCAAAGTCTTTTGTTCCTTGGTACACATAGCAAACATACGCCAAAGACGGGTTGATACCCCATACGAACTTGTTTCCTTTTTTGTACCCCATAATAGGGTTAAGGAATTTTCTGCGTTCTGTATCGTCCTGGTATTCTTCGGAAGCCTTTTTTCTCACATAGTCGCAATACAGGACAATAGGGTCTTTCCCTTTCAAAAGATTCTTTCCGTGAATGTCGGCGCAGAAAACATTCTTGTCTTTTACCTCTTTGCCGGTCACCTTACCGTTCGCATCATAAGTAGGAACTTCTACACGCAATTTGGACATCTTACAAGCTACATAAGCCTTGCCCATTGCCGGAACAACACGAAATACGTTCTTTCCTTTCTGAACAGTAGCAAAGCCTGTATAGCTCTTACTACCTTTGTACATTGTCTTTTCAGCCTGTTTTACTTCTGCTTCTACATCTTCAATTGATTGCTTCTTGAATTTCGATTTGTCAAATTTCATAATTCTTTTTAATTTAATTGATTGATAAATAAATCGTTATTTCTCTTTTACCTGTTTTAAAAACGCTTCAATAATCTGCTTTTGTTCTTTTTCAAACATACCCACAAATTCTTTAAAAGAAACAGGTTTATTTGCCTTGTCTTCTGTCTCAAAATAGGGTACTCTTTCGGCAATTCCTTTTAAGTCTATACCATAGGCTTCTGCCGTTTCATACTGCTTGCCCGTTTCCTTTGCTGTTCTGATTCTGTACAAATCCCATAGAAATGGTGCATTCGTACATTGAACGATTTTAAACTCTTCCGTTAGTTTGATTTCCATATTATTCTTTCTCTTTTATGATTAAAAATGTATTGATTTCACCTTCTACCAAATTGTCCAGAAATTCTTCCGGTGTTACCTTCGGGACAAGTCCCGTCAACTTTTTGTCCTTTGACTGCAACGCCCAATAGAGACTGTCTATTTCTGCCAAATGCTTTTTCTTTTTGACCAAATCCTTTTGCATGGCATGTAGCTCTGGATTGATTGTCAAAATATCATCCAAAGAACTTTCCGTAAGTTTCACAAGTCCTATGTCTTCCACTTTAACCTTTCCACCGTTTACAATAGATTCACGTCTTATCTGTGTAGCAAGTTGTGCTTTATAGACATTAAATTCCACTTTTGCAGATTCATACTCTGATTCTGCTTGTGCTCTAAGAAGCCCTACTTTGTTCAACAGGACGGAACAAGTGGCGATTTCCCCATACAAATTTGCATGGTCTATGGAAGTCACCGCATCCATGTCCAATTCGTTTTTCAAATCATTGGAGAGTAAAACTATTGCTTTATCTCCAATATTCCTTACAAGTTTCATACTCCAAGTTTTATAAATTTACTGTTACTGTTTACTTGCAATACATATTCTTCTTTAAACTTGTCAAAGTTAGCCTTTCCACTTAGAAGAAGGATGCTTTTCTTTGAAGATATAAAGAAGTCTGCGTTCTCCTCGTAATCGTCCGGGAAAATAACCACACGAAGGAATTTGTAATTGCTTTCAAGCAAAAGATTGGCAAACCGCCCTTTCCTTCCTTCTCTTTCTTCCACTTCCAAAACATAACCACCTACCATAACCATTTCATAGGTCGATCCGTCATAGTTTTGCAAATCTTCCACATTGTAAAAAACCCCGTTTCTAACTTTTGGTTTTAGGTATTCCCTTACCAATCCTTCGTAGTCAAAGAAAGCAAAACCGGACTTGTTCTTTTGTTGTAAAAGCCACCACCAATCCTTTGCAATCTTTTTCTTTTCAAAAGCAAGAAAATATTCATCCTTCTCTTTGTCGATTTTGATCTTATTCTTTTCCCGATACTTTCCAAGCATGAACTCCCTTGCAGAAAAGATATTGGAAAATTCCCTTGTTTCATCCATCGTATCGAACGCACCGGAATAGATAAGATTTTCAATAACGGATTTGTTCACTGCCGATCCTTTGAATGTATGACGATCAATAAATTCAGCCAAAGAAAAATACTCCCCGTTTTTGGAGCGTTCTTCCATAATCTGATTCTGTGCCTTTTCTCCTACTTGCTTTGTTGCATTGATCGCCCAATAGATACTATTATCTTTTTTGTCCGCCACAATGTTTATATCAGACTTATTGATGTTTACAGGTTTAATCTCTATCCCTTCCGTCTGTTGCATTTCATTGACGTATTGGGGAAAGTCATCTTCACTTGCACGGGACAAAGCAACCGACCAAAATTCCAAAGGATGATGCACTTTCAACCACAAAGAATTATAAGCATTGATAGCGTAACTTGCTGAATGACTATTACAAGTTATAATCCCTTGATCTGTGCAAAAATTATGATTCGGATCATCTATTTCCACATCATAAACATTCTCTATTTTATCTGGATCAATACTTATTATTTTCGATAGAGCAGACGGATATCCTTTCTCGCCTCTTTTCATCCTACCAAATTCACGATAATGAATTTTCTTGTGACAAGAAGGGCAGATAGCAATAAGATTTTCATCTTCATTATTTCTCCTGTTCCCATCTACATGATGAATTTCCAATCTACCTTCTTTCCCACAATTTTTACAAATTCCAAATCCACCGTTTTTCTCTTTAAAAGATTCAAATTTAGAAGATTCCCCATTTGTTTTTACAAAACCCATATGTCCTTTTTTGGAGTTTAAAGATTCCGGATTGTATTTACTCCAATTTTTACCTCTCATATCGGTAAAATTGTATCGCTGACTATCCGTTTTCTCATATGGCATTTGCACGTACAAACTATCTTCTCCTACTCTCAAATCCTTACACATAACCTTACCTCTTTGAGTAGGGAATTTATGGTTGTCTGTTACGGATACAAAACGACCATCCTCTAAAGTTATTTTATAAGTTTGCTTTACCCCAGCAAATCTAATATCTTTAATTTTTCGATCTCTTATACGTCCATCTTCACACATAGTAAGACAGCTTCCGTAACCAACTCTCAAATATTTGCCCCTAAGAGGAATCCAATTGTTTGCTTTCGCAAATGCAAGATCATTCTTAACCAAATACATTTCCTCGATAGTAGGCTGTCTTTTGTTTTTGGGACAAGAATTTCTTAAAATTCTGTAACTACCTGATATACAGCGGTTAAAAGCATACAAACCAAATTTTTCCATCTGTTTCCAGAGTGCTTCTGCGCTTTCTTTCGTTACCCCTTTTGAAGAAAATCTCTTTACATACCCATCCACAAATTTAGGATGAATTTTCTCTACTTTGTCCTTCTTTTTTTTTGCAATTGCAGCACGAGCAACATCTGCTTCTTCTTCCGAAAAACCAGCAAGAACTTGCACCATTTTAACGATCTGTTCTTGGTATACTTGCACAGAATAAGTATTTTTCAGAATTTCTTCCGCTCCAATAGGGTATTCCGGCTCTTTTTCTCCGTTTTTCAAAGCAATGTAGTCCATGTGAAAACCATTTTCCATTGGCCCGGGACGGAACAAGGAAAGTGCTGCCACTACATCATCCATATTCTTAGGTTTCAATTTTTGTGTATAAGCGCACAGTCCCTTTGCTGAAAATTGAAATATATCGCTAAGCCAACCGTTTGCAAAATACCTGTAAACCTCCGGGTCATCATATTCTATATCAGAATAGAGATTGATCTTCCTACCCGTATTCTTTTCAATCAGGTTCAGAATATCAGTGAATTTGTCCAATTGCTCAATGCCAAGAATATCCTCTTTCAAAAAGCCGGCTTCGTCCATCTCTCCGCCTTCCCATTCGCTGACAACCAAATCGCCCGATTTTCTAACCGGACACCACTCATACATTGTCTTTTCTTTTGGAAAGATCATCATAGCACAAGCATGAATAGAAGCTGCCTTTTGTTGTCCAAGAAGAAGGAAAACAATATTCATCATTTCTGGATATTTATTCAGAAATTGATTTATTTCTGACCTCTTGCAAGCAAGTTTCAAAAAATCTTCTTCCGTCTTTACATCTTCTATCATTTTGGTAAGCCTCCTAAGAGTAGGAATTGAAGCTCCATAAATCTTTCCTACATCATTTATAGCCTGTTTTATCTGCAAAGTGGTATATGTACCCACAGAACAAACTTGCGAAGCTCCAAAACGATTTTCCATGTATTGTTTTACTGCCGGTCGGTATTCTCCCGGCACATCCGTATCAATATCTAACGCTCCCCCTTGTCCGAAAACAAGGGGGAAATTGATCAGGGAGCGATCCTGGTACAAATCGCTCCACCTCTATTTCTTTAATTTTTTCTATTTTCATATTCTTGTTACTTGATATTAGACTAAAATATCATCTCCTACTTTCAATGCTTTAGTTGTTATATTGATAGGAAGGACTTTCTTTGTTCCATCTTCAAGAGTTACTTCGTACATCTTTTTCTTTTCGAAATGTCCTAAACGTCCTCTTGTCAAAAATCTTTCAAAAAGTAAGTTAAACTTCAAAGGATGTGTATTTATGATACCAAAAAGGTAAGAAATCAAAGAACCGCTTGCACTTCCGCGACCAGCACCTAACAAAATGTTATTTTCTTTACACCAATTTACAATATCGCGCAAGATCAAAAAGTAATCCACAACATCGCCAAACTTAATGATCTTAGATTCTCTTTCGATTCTTTCTACAAGCACATCCTCCGAGTAATCTTCCAAAAGTTCCGGTTTGTTTTCCAATCCTTCATAAATCAAAGAATCAAACATATCTTCATTGGAAGCGTACTTTTTCTTTTCTTCTTTCGTCATTTCATAACGGGGAAGATGTCGACTGTCAGTAGGAATTTCAAAGTTACAGCTTTCTGCAATCATATCAGCATTGCTTCTTGCTATCATATAAAATTCCTCTCCCTTTTCACTATCCCCAAATAAAGAAAGAAGTTCTTCCATATAAGTCGCTTCATCTTTGAAATACTGATTGCCGGATTTGTAGTTTACTTTCCCGTCAATCTTATTTACGACTTCCCGAAGTATAGCGTATTCCGGCTCAATGTAGTAAGCATCAAAAATGGCTACGGGCTTCATTTTGGACTTATAGAACTTTTCAAAGTTCATCAAGTAGGAAGTGTCCCTATCATTTTTTGTGTATTCCACAGTATCAACCTGCCAAAACACATTAGGTTTGCTTCTTAAAAGAATAGGGACATCTTCAAACTGTATCGTTTTCGGGTCAAATACGATATACACATCTGAAACGTGTTCCGACATGTCTTTGGGAGAAACAAACTTTCCATTATCACCACAGTTCAAAATCTTGTTTAATGCAAGTAGATGCTGCCAGCCTTTTTCATTCTTTGCATAGATTTTGTAAGTATAGGTGATGTCTTTCTTTTCATCCTTTACCGGGACTTCCAGACCAAACACAGGGATAATTCCTTCTGCCTTGCAAGCGTTTTGAAATTTGAGTGCACCTGCCAAAGTTGCTTTTTCAACAATCCCCAATCTTTCTATTCCTAAGAATTTGGCTTTCTTTGCCCAATCTGGATACAATCCCGTACCATTCAAAAGTTCAAACGATCCGTGCACTCCCAAGAAATTAGTAGAAAGACCTGCCATTTCGCTTTGCCCTCTCCATTTTACCCGGTTCAATTTAGGCTCGTTCTCTTTTCCTTTGTCCAATGTGTACCATACACCGCCAAGGCGGAAGATATAACCATCTTCTTCGGTGCGTTCACAATCCCAACGAAAATCCTCTGAAAAGAAATATCCGTCCTCGTTAGGTTCAAAGACTTCGTATGATTTCCCCTCAAAGGAAACAATGTAATTTTCCTTATCGAGAGAGTATTGTATAGTATTGGAAGAAAGGTATTCTTCCAACTCATTTAAAAGTCGATCCATCGTATTTTCTTCTTTTCGTTTTCACAGACAAACATACAACTTTTGTATGCAACAATTGTATGTTTTTACAATCCTTAACCCTACATTTAACCTAAGTTTATTCGTGTATTCAAAACACTTTTGATAAACTTCAATCGGTTAAAAGGGGTATCATTTGGTATCACTTCATAAGGCAATTTTCTTTCTATCAAAAACTTCCTTATTTCTGCATCCCAACATTTTCTTCTCTCTGCATCTGCCATTCTTTCCCCATCATTTTCTACATCCCAATAAATAGGGAAATAAAAAATAATAGGAAGAAAATATCCACTGACGTTTATAAAATCCAATTGTCTTTTCAATTCTGCGTCTCTTTGAATAGAAGCAGGAATTGTTTTCGTAAACGTATGCACATCTATTATGCTTCTATCGGAAACATAGCAATCTGTGTTTAATAGTTCCGCATACTTATCAAAAATCAGTTTTTGATTCTGGACGGAAGTAAAGGAAGGCTCTATCTTCCCTTCCTTTACCAACTGTCTTGTTATGCTATCTATTTTGTCGAACCGGTCAAACAATCTGTCTTTCTTTAAAAGCTCAAACACAGAAGTCTTTCCAACACACGAAGCTCCCAAAAAAGTTATAGCCCTAACCATTACCGATTATCTCCGTCACCGTGAATTTTGTTTTCTGCTTTTCTCTTTGCCAGCTTTTTCACATTCTGCTTTGCAATGGATACCAAAGACTGATTCAGTTCCTTTCCTTCAATGAAAGTAACAAGATTCCGTAGTCCTACAAGAATCTGTTCCAACGCCGTATGACAAAGTTCTTTTCTCTTTTCAGGGAAAGGTTTACTGTAATCATCGTCCCGGAAGTATTTCTTCACCTGTCCGTTAATGATACCTACTTGTTGAAGCAAATAGGAAGGGCTTAATCTGTACACATCCGTATCGTCCAATTTGTGTAACTCTTCGGGGAACTCAACCGGCGGCAATTGCAATTCCTGTCTTGTCATTGCGACATACCAAAGGACATCTCCTATTTCCTTCATGATTTCCTTTGCTTCGGCAGCATTATCCACCTTTTCAAAAACTTCTGCCAATTCATTAGTAAGTCCCATTACCACATACGAGATAGCTACCTCTTTTGCATAACACGCTGTCGAAGCCGCGTGCGCTTCATACTCTTTAAAAGTCATAATACGAAATTTAAATTAATTGATTTACAACAACTTACCATCAAAACACATGATAAGCCTTTTTATTTTGATGTTTGAATATTCCACATCTTTTTTCTTTCCGTTCACCTTAATGGTAACTGTTTGGTTCTTTATATCGTTCTTCAAAATCCGACATTCCTTATCATCATAAATGACAACCTGATCCTTCCCAAGTAAATAGATCATATCCCAAAACCACTGTGAGTTTCTTTTCTGCTCATTGGTGGAATACTGGAAATTGGGAATACCAGTAGGATTCAAAAATTCTTTCTCATAGAAAGAAAAGTATTCTTCTACTGAAAAGAAAATAGACCGTTTGAAATGCTTCTTTGCCAACAATTCAATCCGTTCTTTCTTAAACTCTGCAATATCATTTGCCATCTTGATAAATTCCGGTTTATCAAAGATAAGGCTCCTTGCCTTATGGGTAAAGTATTCCAATTGGAGCACTTTCAAATATTCGTCTATCGACAATTCTCTACTTCTATCCATCTGATCTTATGATTTGTAGTTTTCAACAAAAGTAGGAATAACCTACCACATTTTCTTGATTTTAGAGACGTAAAAATTAATAGGATCATACAAGTTACTTAACACATCGTCCAGATAATCCATATCCATATCTCCCGGATCAATACCGGGCTTATAAAGATAAGCTATCTTAGTATTGAATGTTTTTGCAAGCATTAGTCCTGCACTTTTGGATTCTTCAACAGTTGCATCATCATACATTAGGATCACGTTCTCTACCCCTTTTCTTTCCAAATAGGATATTTGTTCCTTGCTTATACTGTTTCCAAAAGTAAACACACACTTCAAATCCCTGCAATCCCAAAGTTTCAAAAGATTGTCTATACCTACCTTGTCAAACAATCCTTCTACTATTATCACATCCTTTACAGTAGGAGAAAGCTCATTGTAACCACCTAATATTTTTGTAAAGTTCGTACCTATGCTGTTCTCGTACCGTAAATGCGGCTTAGAGCCGGTTTCTTTTGCTCTTTCCAAATCTCTTTTATGCCACTCTTTAGAATACCTGCTTCTACCGAGCCACCCTACCAACTTATCATCCATTTTCATTTTGAAAATGATGTAGTTTTTCAAATCCTTCTCTAAAATAGATTTGGTTTCAGAAGGCTCAAAAAGTGCATAATGATACGCCCTAAACCCTCTTTCATCCAAATAAGGGTCAGATTTCAATCTTTCAAGACGAAGGGGAAGTTTTGCTTCTGGCAGTTCTTCGGATACATCTTCGTCCACATCATCTTTCAAAGGTGTAAGTTTTACACTTAATGAATTTTGATATTCCATTCGTATAAGGTCTTTCCTTCCTATCTTGTCCAGAAAATCCTTCAATGGTTTTTTACTACCACATTTCCAACAATGGAATACTCCCCCATGAGGATTTAAAAGAATACCCCATTTCTTCGACTTCCCACAATAGGGACAATCCATGTTTTTATTGGAGAGCCACCCTTGCGAACCAAATAATCGAAGCCCAATCGCTGCCTTTACTTCTTCTTCGTCTATCCGTATCATAATCCTAAATACTTTCCATTTTTTCTGCTTCCGCCTTTTTCTTACGTGCCTGTTTTTTTATCTCTTTCCTTTCGGAAATTTGATTGTACATTTCCATCGTCCGCCCTCTGTGATAGAATCGTCTTTTATCATAATTGGTAGCAATTGTAATCACTTCTTGACTTTCCTTGTAATCACGGAGCTTATCGACATAAATACGGGCTGTTGCGTTTGCCTTTTCTTCTATTGTCATATTCAAAGTAAACACAAAAGAAAAAGGCTTTACAAGTGTTTTATCACCTTCTGTATAAGAACGGTCAATTACCTTATCAGGATTGTTCCATACTTCAAACGGAACATCACTTGTCTGTGTGGCCGTAATAATAGGAGCACCTATTTCATCAGCTAAATTCTTTAATAACTGGGCACAAGTTTGTAGTTTTTCTTTCTTGTGGTCAGGATCAGAATCTATCTTTTTGGATATGCCGGTCTTTACCAAATCCAGAGAATCGAGTATTACCAATCCGGGGAACTTGCCATGTGTATTAAAATAGTCATAACAAAGCTGCCGGACATCCCCCATAGAAGCCTGTCCGAACTTTTTGAATCCATACACTTCAATGTCAGAACTAAGCTCTTTTACTTCTTTAATAGCCTGTTCTATCTTCTTTCTGTCCTTTGGACTGATATTGCCGGATTTGATATCGGAATAGGATTGAGCAGACCATAACTGGTCATATATTTGCATACAGGCTTTAACCCCTCCTTCCAATTGAATATGAAGAACCGGCACACCTCTAATAGCAGCAGAATACCCATGCCATTTTAATATGGTCGACTTACCCTTACCCGATTGAGCTATCCACATTGTTGTATCCCCCATCTCCATACCACCAAAAGAGACATCATCCAACCTATCTATTCCAAAAGGTACTTTTATAGGCTTTTCAACAATCATATCGTTTTCCATGCGTCTTTCTACCATTCGTTCATGAAAACCCCCAAAAACAGACTGAAAACCGCCTGATTTGGAACGAAACGACATTTCCAATATCCTTTGGGATTCTTCGGCGTTGACACGTATTGCTTCTTCCTTCTTTCCTTCTTCGTACAAGTCATGCACTTTTCTTGAAAGAAGTTCAAATTCTGTTTCTTTGACAAAAGACTGCAATTGGTCAATTGCAATTTCCCTGTCTATCAAAGCCGCCTTCTTTATTTCCTTTGCCGCATCTTGTACGACATCTTCATCAGCAAATTTCTGACAAATAGCACCAATAGAAGGCAATTTGTTCTTTTCTGTATATTGTATGATCGCTTCCCTAAGAATGAATTTATAGCCCGACCATTCTTTAGGAATCAATTCATATTTCAAATATTCCGAAGCTATACGCATTATGACTTCATCAGAAAACATCAATTTAAAGATTTCTGCCATGAAGCCGGGATTCAGTTTGCCCATTTCCTATATATTGTTTTACACCATATTTATACTAAAACTATTGCCTGATCCATTTTCTTCACGAAGGGTATGTATAGATAAAAAATTTGACATCACTATATCATCGTGTCCTGAACTCGCTTCCAATTTCCCTTTATCACTTCTAAAAGTAACGGACGCAAACTCACTAAACATCAACTCTACTTTTTGTCTTGTTTCCCCTTCCTTATAAGGAACTTTAATCTGTCCTCTTTCAAACATAGCAGATAAGGACGGCAGACCAGAATAGAGATCTTTCTTGTTCCCTTCTGTTGTTGTAAACTGTTCGATATTGGAAAGACCTCTTTCCCTTGCAAGTGCAGACAAAATTCCCTGAAAACCATTTGATTCACACACTATTTTATCCGGCTTATACAATCGGTTAAAAAGAACAATCTTATCTACCTGTTCGTTATGAGACATCCCCTTTGCACGGAAATAGTTTATCAAATAAAAATTATTCGAATAGTCGATACCCCAAACAGAATAAACAGTGTAGTCCGCACCAATATTACCGGATACAGCAAAGTCACATCCTACCACTACCCTTTGAAGCTCAAACGGGAAAAATTCTATACTGTCAGCAAAAGAAACTTTGTCCATCCCCACAGTTGACCTTCTTAAATACTCATAAGGGAAAATAGTTGAGTTATCAGAAATAGGGATAACCAAATACTCACGAGCAAATACAATAGAACCAAGTTCCGTTCTTTTTGCCTTTATATCTTCAAAGGTGTATCTATCCGGTGCAAGAGGTCTACCATCCGGGAAAACAATAGGGTATTCAAACGAATAGAAGCGTTTGTCTCCTTTTATCACATTGTACAGTTCATTCGGAGCAGTTGAGTAAGGCGTACCAGACACAATCAAATACCCGTATGGTTCTACAATAGGTGTAATCGTACCTCTAAAAACTTCTTTTAGTTTTTCCCTTTGCTCGTCACTATATAAAGAACTCTCGTCCGGCATATCGTCTATGATTGCCGCGCCAACGTGAAGTCCTCGGATAAACCCGTCCTTACCGCGAACATGAAGGATGGCTCCATTCTCACCTTCTATTGCCGTTTCGCCCAATTTCGCTTTTCCATTTGGATCAATCTTTTCCTTTAGAATATCATTAGTAGTGATTTCTTCTATGATCTTGTTCACATGCACTTTTGCAAGTGTCATAGTGTTTGTGATCATAGCCGTCTCTTTCCGATTCTTATTATCAACCGTATCACCTCCATAAAGCATAGGCCTCGTGTAAGAATACAATCGCCACAAAGGGAAAGAATAACACCACATATAGCTGTTGTGACAAACCGTACCGTCCGCAAGCAAGAACCTATGGTCTCCGTCACAGGCAAAGCCGTAATAATCATCTTCACCGACCAAAGACACATAAATTTCCGTCTCTTTTAACCCGTTCTTAGTAGACCTGTAACCTTTATAGGAAAAACCCTTTCTAAGGTTCATTTCCGCCACTTCTACAGGAACAATACTCCTATCGGATAGGCAAAGCAGGTGTCCTTCGCTTACGGTATAATCCATACCACCTATTTGCCTTACTTCATACATAGGACATCTTCCTCTGTGAAGTTCTAAAACTTTTCGAGATTTAAAGTCCTGCCCCATCACCTTATCCCCAACTTTAATATTTTGGACTTTTTCTATCGATCCATCAGCCATAACTACTAAAGTGTTGATACTCAGACATTTGCCTGCACCCCTCGCGCACAGATAACTACTCCAAGGAAATAGCTGGGTAAGGTTTCCCCATTCCAAGTTTCTCCATCCTAAATTAAAATTGGAAAGGACTGTCGCATTGAAATAGTTATACGAAAGGATTCTTAGGTTTTCATCCATCGAAGCAAACAAATTGTCCACATATCCCAATTTTTCAGTATCGAGAGATCGTCCAAAATTCATTGCATACTCTGTCTGATCTATAATAGTTTCAAGCATCTTGTCCATATCCCTTTTATATCCACCCGAAAAGAGTTGAGATATGGTAGGAGAAGGAAGCCTGTCTATTATATCGTCCACAGTAGTAAACAACCTCTTTGCTTGCAAATCGGTCAGAATCCCACCTTTTGAATTATATACTATCGCCATGCTTTACAAAGCAAATTTTTCCCGGAAAGGATTCTTGACCAGCATACCGTCTTGTCCGGCAGTTGTTCCTTCCCCTCGAAGTTTCTTTACGAAATTTATCATGAGTAATGCATTCGCATAGGTATCGTCACCGGCACGGTGCGCGTTTACAAGATCAATACCTTCCTTGTCACAAATAGTATGCAGTTGATAATTTTCAGCTTCTCCGTAAGCCATGTGAGCCAATTGCATCGTATCCAACGAAAACTTTACATACTTGCTTAGATCATCTCCCATGAACTTAAAAAAGTTCTCCAAAAAGGCATTATCAAACCCTACTATGTTGTGTCCGCAAAGTGTACATAATTGACGCGGATTCTTGTATTTTTTGAAAATATCCAGACACTTTTTATAAGCCTCTTTCAATGAAATTGCCTTTTCATTCTGGATAGATTCAGTGATGCCATGTACCGCTTCCGCTTCTGCACTATAAATCAATCCTTCTTTATAGTCATGCGGAAGAATCATGGATACTTCTTCACATATCTCCAATTTCTCCATATCTATGACCGCAAATGCAATTTCTATAAGTGCAATCGTATCAAAAGCCGGTTTGTCTTTTGAAGGAATAGAACCGGTTTCACAATCGTAGCATATCAAATACTTACTTGATGATTTCATTTCCTTTACATTAAAATTTTCTTTCCATAAATTCTTGCCAACTCAAACTCTGCCATGCAACCCTTTGATTCTTGCCAATCTGGTGTAAAGAAAACAGCATCACATTCCAAAAGTGCTTCAATGTCCCTACCCATGTAATAGGAATAGGACTTACCTTCTTCATCGCAAACATCAAATGGAGCAATAACTTCATCGCATTTTTCTTCAAGAAACTTCTTAACCTTTTCTGCGTATTCTTTCGTTTCTTCTATATCATGCCCAGAAATAGGCAAACTTACATACATTTTCATTTTATTTCCCTTTCTATTTTGTTTCCCTTACAAGTTTCCATAACCTTACATTGCTTCCTATCGGCACACAAGGGACAATGCTCAATCCTTCTCCTAAATAGGAAGGAACTTTGCCCATTACCGCATAAGCTCTGATGTTCCAATATGAAAACTTTCCGCCATCTTTCTTTTTGTAATGCTCATTGAAATAGTCTGTCATTCCAACGAGATTTAAATTCTTTACTATAACTTCCTTAGCCATAGATTATTAATTCAACACTAATTTCAACCTGTCGAAGTCACGGGAACAGTTTTCCTCGCTTTCGTATCGAACATGAATGTTTTTGTAAGGGTTGTCCTTTAACGTCACATCGTCCGGCATTCTATTTATGATTATTTCCGATACACCTTCATCCGTGTAACCCATTTCTGCGGAAACAATAAATATTCTTGTCAAAGCCAATTTTCCATCAGAAAACACGAACATACGTTGCTTCTTCGTATATCCCCTTTCCGACCACTTAATACATTCTTCGGTAAAGTCAGCAATACTTTCCGTATCTTGAAGTGCTATCACATCTTCCAGCTTTCCTTTCAGAACGTTTAACTTCAAATCCCCAAATAAATTTGCAATGGATTGAAGTAGTATCTCTATATTTTCGTCTATTCGCATACATCCAATTCAATTAAATGATCATTTTCTCTAAGAACTTCCCTTGTTCGTCCGTTCTGTACTTTCACTACCAACATAGTACCGTCTTCCGTTTGATAAGAATCGGTTACTTCGCCTTCAAAGTAGTAACATCCTTCTGTCCAACATACTGTCATGATGTTTTTTGATTTAAAGATTACACATTTCCTGTTTTACTTTCCTAATGTAAGACTTGACTTTCTTTCCCCTATGGAGAACAATCGCCTTGTCTATGTCTTTGGTAGGATTGTGATGAGATTGATAAATCTCAAACATCTCTCTTGACTTTACAGGATCGAATCTGTCCTTATAGGAATAGAGACGTTTGCCTTTTATCCGGTTCACCTCATCCACATAGACCTTCAACATCTGAAACCTGCCGGAAGCGGAGCTTACCTTGTTCTTTGCTTTATCGTCACAACCGGATTCAACTATGCAAATAGCATGAACCAACCTTTCCCATACAACCTTGTCCCTATCTTCTTTCGTAGTAAGAAGAACTTTTACATCAGAAACAAGAAGGGGAACAAACGACAATACCGTCATTGCAAGAATCCTTTTCATAAAACCTCCCTTTCGTTAAATTCATGTAGTCTATGACAAGCGGAACAAAGAAGCTCGATATTATTCTTATCCATCTTCAAATCCGGTCTTGCACCTCTTGATCTGATATGTGAAAAGAAAATAGCTTTTGGTTCATCCCCCAAAGGTTTTCCGCATTTCACGCAAACATGTGGTCTTTCTTCCCATATCTCCATAAATAGAGATTGAAGATCGCCCCTGCGTCCTTTGCTTGTTTCTATGTCGCAATCTTTGCAGAGCCACTTCATCCTGTTATAGATGTAATGGTTTTCGCCACATCTTTTACAAGGACGGTATTCGTATTTCTCCTTCTTTTTCAGCACGTTACTCAAACTTATAGCTTTTAATTCTTTCAATCTGATTTTCAAGATACAGAACTCTCTTGTCAATCGTTGCATTAACGGCTTTCTTTGCTTCTTCTCTTGTGAAGAACACATCTCTACCAATTTTCGCCATTTCACGCTCTCCTTCCGGGATGATATACTCCTTACCTCTGAAAGTAGTTGTCTCCCATTTTTTCACTTCTTTGATTTCACCTGTCATAAGTGCTGAACGCACATCATACATTACTTTTTGCTCCATAATTATTAAAACTTTGTATTCTGTTAAACCTGTCTACCAATTCACATACATAATCCATCTTTTCTTCACTTTCCTTGCTCGAAAGATAGATAAACCCAAAACTCCTTACAAACTTTGGATTTCCAAACCACCCGTACCTTACGACCAAAAGTTCTGCTCTTTTCGTATCGTAAAAACAAGGGACGATTTTAACTTCAAGTTCCTTTCTTTTCTTCTTCATTTATCCTTTGTATTTTTCTTCACACAATTTTATGTACCTGCATCCTTTGCATTTTTCATCATGATATAAAAACCCATCGTAGCTTTCACAAAGGATATATCCCCTTGGTGTATCAAAGTAAAGCCGTCTTTCTTTATCCAAATAGGAATCAGACAAGACTTCCTCTTTCTGGATAGGGTTTCTAAGATCGTATTCCATAACGAATTTAGAGGTAAACCACATATCCTTTTGCGTTCGTTTTCTCCATCTTTCAATAGCTGCTTTACCTATTACATTTGGAAGTGGCACAATACTCAATTTCGACACCGACAAAAGAAAAACCTGTCTGTTGAACTGGAAGGTAAGATAGTTCCAAAGATTCCCCACTATTTCATTTTCAAGAAAATCTTTTATCCTTTCTCTGTCTTTTCTTTTTGCATGAAACTCGTACTTCGGGTTATTTGTCAATTTACCCTGTAAGTATTCATAAATCGTTTCAAATTCTTCTCGTCTTGTCATTGCTATCGAAATTAAATTATAAAAATCATTGCATACAAAAGTTGTATGTTTTAAGTGATAAAAGAAGGGGAAGTTTCTGTTCCCCTATCTCGTCAGCAAAACTACAACTTTTGTAATTATTCCCAAACCAAATTAATGTTAAAAATCTCGTCAGTCTCTTTTTCGACCTTCTTATAGCGGTTTTGAGTATTTGTATCTCTCTCTGCCACATTGTTATAACCTTCTCGGATAATTTTTCCGTCAAGTACCCGTGAAAACCACAAACAAATTTCTGCGTCCGGTTCAAGATCACCCAATGTAACCTTATCTTCTTCCGTAGCATCATAGAATTGAATCCAATAGGGTTTCTCATAAATAGAAGATGTTCTTGGCGTAACAGGATTGTTGTTTTCATCCTTGTTCATCCCTATTGCTCCTACCATGATTTTCCCATACGGATTCTCCGTTACGGCAGAAAACCACATATTGACATTTTTAAGCGTTTCTGCGCCCTCATTTTTTAAAATGACAGCAATGTATTGATTAAGTGGATTCGCTGCCAAATTAAGGCTTATTTCATCAAATAAATTGCTGAACATATCATTAGGTACAGGGGTGGATGATTTGTATCCACCCAAAGAATCAGAAATCTTAGTTTGCTGATTGTTATACCCTGCGCTTGTTGTATAATAAAACTTCAACATAACCTTTAGCTTTTAGGAGTTGACATAAAGATGTTTCCCAGTGACCAATATTCGCTTTTCACTTCATTGGAAACGGAAACTATACCGCCGGAATTTTGAACACGAGCAATGTAATATTCATCCGCTTCTTTTTCAGGTGGTGTAGAAACGCTTACTTCCGGCACTAAAGAAATAACATAATCGTCATAGGTGTATAACCCGTTTCTTTGTTCAGAAGTTAAAACACCACCCAAAGGAAGTGTACCCAATACAATTACTCGAAGATTGGATTCTGCAACAAAAGTAGAAGCAGATGTAAGCAACAAGTTCTGATTGTCAATTACGTTTACGATTTGATAAACCCCATTATTGATAGGAACGGAGCCATCTTGTTTTTCAAACCGGATAGAAACGGGTGTTGATGAAGATTGTCCCCTTACCTTGCCTGAAAAGTTTACAGAACCCGAAACAACGCCTTGTGAGTTTACGCTTACATATCCCTTTTCGTAATTTCTTGTTTTATATGCAATCTTCACCCAATAGAAATTGCTGTTATTCGGCACAACGATGTTGTCTTCTACATTGATATCTATAAAGTTCCCGGCACTGGTAAGAGCCATCCCAGGAAGTACCTTAATAGTGCCAGAGTTTGTTCCTGTTTCCACTTTAAAAGGTTCTACAAGATTTTCGTTTTCTTCCGGTTTATTGACTGTATTAGGATTGATCTTAGACGGGTCATTCGTAATCATCCCAAAAGAATAAGATGCCTGTAGCACCGCCTTCATAAGCGGTGCTGTAGCAAAGAAAGAAATCATATTTGAAAGTTCTTCTTTCTCTAAAAAAACATTTCTGCTAACATTTAACTTGCTCATTCTCAGTATATTTTAAAATTTTCAACTTATTTCCATCCACTTGGAACACCCTCGCAATTTGTACCTGTGAAAGTCTGACTATGACTTGTTACATTATTGTTCCCAGATTCCGTTATCTTCACATAATTAGACGATCCGGAAAGAATTTGAATAACAGGGACAGTTCCAAGTTTCGAGCAACCATAAAACATTCTGTCCATATTAACCTTTCCTACCCCTGCAACAGAACGATCATATAAAGATGTGTAGGAAACTGCATAGGTCTGTTCTGTTCCTAAAGAAAGATTTGTACAGCCTGAAAACATTTCGGTACAATTCAAGCTATTGCCAATATTCTCAAAATTGGTATTATTAAACTGATTTCCTATATCCACATTCACAGGTCGTGCAGATGTTCCTGGTTGTCCTACATAATTCCCTGTTCTTCCAAAAGAAGTAAGTGACGTGCATCCTGCAAAGCATCTCCTAAGATTAGTAAGTGTCGTAAGATCATTAAAGAACTTAGCGGGAATTTGTTTCACACCCGTGTTCTCAAACATACTTTCTGCATTCTGCAACTTTCCATTCTTCATATCAAAAGAAGATATATCAGATAAATTCCTACAATTCGCAAACATTCTTGAAGCGTTTGTTACACTTGACGGAAGTCCCTGTCCATAAGGAATAGACAAATAAGTACAATCCTCAAACAATGACTGCATATTTGTTGCCTTCGAAGAGTAAGAAAACATAGCGGTAGACCAGCCGTCGACAAGACTTGTACAACCGACAAAGCAACCAACAAAAGAAACAATGTTTATGCAATATCTGAACCATAATACCGGAAGTTCGGTTATGGCTGTGCAGCCTTGAAATGTATATTGCATATACTGTGCATTCGTTGAATTGCTAAATGGAGAACTTGTAGCTGATTGACCTCCTGTATTTTTCAAAGCCGTACATTCAAAAAATACAGCATGGAAATCTTCTGTGCCACCTCCCCTTCCAAAAGTACCATTGCCAACGCATGAAGTCAAACTCTTACAACTTCTAAACAAGGAAGAATGATAAACACATGAAGTAGGAACAAGTTGACCACTCGGTAGACTTGTAATCCCACTACCCCAGAAAGCACCCGCACAAGAATTACCTGTCATTTTGGTAAACAAACCAGAAGGAATAGACCTAAGACTTGTGCAATCTCTAAACCAACAGATAACACCCCCTGAAATAGAAGGAATTGTGTTTGTTGCAATCGATGAAAGACTTGTACATCCTCTAAAGGCAGAATGGTTGCCGCCGGCAGCGTCCACATTATAAGTGCCAGAGCTTCCCTGAATAGAAAATGATTCGGGCCACTGTTTGATTGCAGTAGCTCTTGTATGATTTCTGAAATTGGCATACACAGTAGAAGGGTTACTTGTATTTCTACTTCCACCTTGTACCCTTACTTCTCTTCCCACTATTTCATAAACGCCATTTGATACAGATGGCGTTTGAGGCGATCCGCTATAAGAAACGATAAGAGCTTTCCAAAGATAAAGGTAAATACTGCTCCCTCCTGCGTTCGTTGATTCATCCCCTGTCCCTACACATTCCGAATCCGTAGCGGAAGCATACACATAACCTCCAGAAGGAGAAGAAATCGTTATCCTACCACTTCCATTTGTCTGATCTGTACCACTGTAATAAGACGATCCGTCAGGCGCGGTAGTTCTTATATTCACGGAAGCATAAGGTTGCAATACATTTTCCTTTCTAAGATAAATATAAGTTGTCGTAAGCTCATAGTCAAGAGTGAAATCTATATACGTGTCAGCTCCCGATATTGCAATATTGTTTTTCGTTTGGGATTGATAATTGTCTGCCGTACAAGTGGCATTATATAACCCTGATTGTATTCCAGTAAGTGTAAGTTGTCCTTGTGAATTGGTGTATCCACTCTTTCCTCCATAAGTTACGTAAGCTCGATTAATGTTATATCCATTTCGGGATTTCACTGTAATATGAGCACTGTAAGTCTTATTAGAAACACCCACCCTTTGTTGCGGCATTGATTCCTGATTAACTGTGACAGAACCTTCCGTAGGCTGATAGTCATAAACGGAAACTTCATATCTGTAAGTTTTCCCCATCTGCATCGTAAAGGTCGTTGTACCGTCCGACCCTGTATTTTGCGTACTAAGCCCTTCAGGTTTTACAGAAGCTCCTGAAACTGGAAGCCCTGTATCGGAATTATAAACATAGAACTGCACTCTCGTTTCTTTTCTTGGCATTGCAACATTCACCGTCTTTGGAAGATCGTTCGGTTGAACTACCCCTACTTGATTTTCAAAATACTGTTTGCTTGCAACCCAATTGTACAGATTTCTTGAAACTTGGAAAATGACTTGTCCATTGTTTGTCAAACCTTCCTGCTCGCCACTGTTCAAACTGATTCTTGTCCCATTCGAAACAGAACCATTATCTTCTGTTACCACAAAAGTAAGGTTGTATAAAATTTGAGACATATCAATAGTGACAGTCTGCGCGGCTCTATTTACAGTAAAAGACTGCTCCTTGTCGTTGTATTCTTCATAAGAAGCTACCGCCTTATATATACCATTTGGAAGGTCTAACACAATACCAGAAGAATCTTTTTGAATATAAGTATGCGTTTCGTCCACTATAACAGTAGCACCTGTCAAAGCTACACCACCTGCTCCGATCACTTTAATAGTGGTTTTGTAAGTCAGCCTTGCCAAATCAATAGTCAAATTGGCGTCCCCATAAAACTCATAGTTCTCTACAGTCACTCTTTGATAGTCGTTCGTATAGCGAATATCATAAGTATATTTACCACCTAAGACACCTTCAAAAAAAGCCTGACCACTACTATCTGTTACCTTTGTAAGTCCGGCAAAAGAAACTGTAACACCCTGTAAAAGAACTTTTTCGCCAGTAAAAGTATTGTAGTCATTTACAGTAAACATCATGTTGTAAGTAGGCATAGGATTAAAGTCAATCGCCACTTCCTTATCGCTATCCAAAGTAACGTTTCCATTTACAGGAATCCAATTCTGTTTTTCAACCAAATAAGAATATTTACCTCCCAGCAAATCATTGAAAACAGCCTTACCGTCTGTTCCTGTTCTTCTGCTTTGCGAAACTGCCAGTGCGTTTTCATCCGATTTTTCAGTTGATACCAGTGTGACATTTGCACCTTCTACCACACCAGTAGAAGCATTTGTTACCGTAAACGTCAAATCATAAAGCGGAATCAAAATCATTTCAACCGGTTCAGATTGATCATCCTGTACATTGATATTCTTGTTTATAGTATAATATCCATCTTTCGTGACAGTGTAAGGATAAAGACCGGGGAAAGCATAAAACACCGCATTACCATAAGAATCCGTATTTTTAAACTCTCCATTAAAAACTATCTGTGCACCGGAAATAGGAAGTCCTTGTTCATTCCTTACAATGAAAGTGATTTTTCTTTCGTAAATATCACCTTGCAGCAAGATATATTCGATTTGAGTATCTTCTTCATCTTCCAAAACCGATAAAAGATAATCTTTTATCGGTAAGAACAAGTTTTTCTCCACATCAACAGAATAATCACCGGGGAACAAAACTATATCAGCTTCCCCGTTTCTATTGGTTGTAAGAACATCTTCCAGAATGGAAATTTTTGCTTCCTCGATATAAGAACCCCTATCAGAAATAACCTTGAAAATAACTTTCTTTTGAACCAAAGGACGTATTTCGTTATCGCCTATTATATTTTTGTAAGCAACCAAATAGGTTTCCATAAAGTCTTTTACACCTTCATTACTTACCAAAGAATTGTTTTTGTAATAGGCAGCTATCACATCCTTTTCTCCCAAATGTCCTTGATAAAACGGCAAGAAAATAGGTTTTATCTTGATATCATAGATATAAACACTACTTGATGCTTGCGATCTGTCTTGGGTGAGAGAAAGCGACAAATAAGAAGTTCCTTCTTTCATTTGAAGCCCTCTACCGTATAGGAAGTTCAAATCTACAGGACTTGCATAAGCTCTGTCTTTTCTTGACAAAATACCTCTACATTCATAATAAACGCCCGCAAACGGCAATCTTAGAATACCATCTGTTACAGGAGCCTGTGAAGTTGTAATTTTACTTACTTCATTTATATACAAAACCCAACTGTCATAACTACTGGTAGAAGTAGATGTAACTTCGATATATTCCATAAATACCATGCCGGCAGGTATGTCGTATTTTGTATCATACAAAGTCATTTCTACAGGGATATTTTCGCCTTCGATCGTTACAGTTTCGATTGTTGTTTCTTGTGTTTGGAATCTTACCTTTCTTGTTAATGTAATAGGATAACTGAAAAAGGAAATCCAAAAAGAATAAGTTACCGGCATAGGTTCGGCAGTAGAAGCTATCATTTCCGGCGGAAGCCCTTCATCCGTAATATTAGCAAGAACTCTCATAAGGATTCCGTCAATAATGGCTCCCGTTGTGTATCGCTCATACTTTAATGAAACAAAATTTCTTACCATTGGCGAATAAATTTCAACGGTTTGTCCGTCTTTTGGTGTACCCAAAGCATCTGACAATAAATTGCCCGGATTCTCCAAACTTCCTGCATAAAATTCATTCATTACAATAGGAAGGGAAGCCTCTGAATCTGCAACAACCGATAAAGTGGCTGTAGTCGGATATGTCGTAATCGTATCAGGCTTTTTGGTATAAAGTCCAATCAAAACGGCTCCTGTAAAATTAGGCAAATCCAAAGAGAAAGGATTGGTATCAATATAATGCATATACCGATACCTTGTTGTAGTAGTTATAAACAAAAACGCTCCATAATTACTTGGATCAAACCCACCTAATTGAAAAACACCTTTAGGACTAATAACATGGCTTGCGTCCATATTAGTAAAAACAATCATAGGTATGCTTTGGGAAGCATACTCTTTAGAGGGGATAGGGAATGGCGATCCATCCATCAACAAACTAAAATTCTCTATTTTTAGTTCATGGTCTGTGGCCGTAAAATCCCCGTTTACAACAATACTCTCCATTTCTTCCCCTCCAATGGGTGTCCCATCTTGTTGGAAGAAGAAAAACATATTGTTAAATCCGTACCCGCTATCACCCTCCAAAGTAGGATTATCGACATTAGGAAATTGTTCTATTAAATCCGTACTGAAAGAATAATCGTATTGTGGTTCGTCACCTCCTTCCGGTATGAAATTAGTGCTTTCTACATTTCCATAAGATTCTTTACAAACTATCCCCTGTTTGTCTTTGTTAAAGACTTCAACACCAAACTTCAAATTTTGATTATTAACAGAAGATAATTTTACTTTAAAAGAAAGCTGATAAGTCAAATTTTCAGACACAGGAAGTAACTTTGATTTGTCCTCTGCCGAAGATATACCCACCAAGCTATTTCCCACAAAAGTCATAACTTGAATAGGATTTCCATCATTGTCAATATCGCTTACCACAACCACACCGGTAGGATTGACCAAAGGATAAGCATTCAAATCAGTTATATTTGTAGTTGTCTCATATCCTTTGGTAACGTTTAAAACAGTATCGGTTCTGTTCCATGTGGGAGAACTGTATCCCATTGTCCAGCCCGTATCACGCGCCATCAAAAGGGCAAAAATAAATTCTTCTTCCGTTTTGTATCGGATAAGGCGAAGAAGCTCACCAAGTATTGTGCCTTCTTTATTTACAATATCAATTGTTCCTCTTTTTCGGTATTCCTTTACATAGTTGTCAAACAGATATTGCATCTGTTCAAGCGTATCGACTTCATCCGTCACAAGTCCTCTGTTCTCAATAAACAATTCAAACAGAATCTTATTCGTATCAATCTCATTGTATTGTTTTGCATACAATACAACAAGGGCAAATATGTGACAGACTGTTTCCCAATATGCCTTAAAATCCTCACCGTCTTTCTTTATGAAAGTAGGAAGAATACCGGGCGAAGATACTTTTTCAAGTACATTCTCCGCCCATTCCATTACGGCAGGATCGTTTTCTTCAAAGAACCGTTTGAATACGGTTTTATTGTAGATTTCCTGTGACATTCCTTAAAATTTGAATTGTTTTGTTATACCGTTTCTATATACGTCCCCACAAGGTCTTTTAAATCATGTGAGAGCGGTGTTCCGCTATCTCGGGTACATTTATACTTCACACCGTCTTGCGTGTAAAATTTGCCATTAAAAAGCTCCATAGGTGGTGTATAAGGAATAGGATCATCCTCTGTACCTTCGTGATCTTCTACAACAACCTTCCAAAGAGAAGCCGTAGCAAGAGATGGTTTCCAATTTTCCTGTGTTTTATGATCCTTAATACATTCCCAAAGAATATCATCACACTGATATCGTTCTTCTACTTTCACATCAATTCCAACCGTCCATTCAGGATAACGATCTTTTACCTTCAATGCTTCCGAAGGAGTGAGTTTATAGGTGTTGATTTCCTCTGTCGCTTCCTTATCCAATTCGTCCAGAGCAAGCAATCTGCTGAACTGCCTATTGATTACGGGTTGTTCTCCTTCTGGATAAGTCCATTCTTCACTATTCAGTAGTTCGACAAAAGACGGATCGCTAAAACTATAGCGAGGAAAATCTTCATCATCGAAGGGTGCAAGGTATTCCTCATGCAAGATTACCTTGCTCTGATCTACACTTGTCCTCATTTCGGGCAGTATTTCAATACCATGTGATTTTGCCCATAATAAATCTACAATTGCGTATTTCACGTCACTAAAATTTTAAAATTTTATTTATCAAATTCACATTATAAAATGTTTACTCTAATAGGGTTAAACGCTAACCCACTATCGATTATCCTACTTACATAAGAATCACCGAATACTTTTCTTCCAATTCCAATAGCTCCGTTTATATCTGCATTAATCAGTTTATTTACAGAGCTTTGAAACAATCCACGTTTCTTTCTTTTACCTAAGTAAACATCATGTTTTTCTAATCCTTCAAAAGCCAAATGATCAACTTTTGATGTATAGGATTCTTCGCTAAGATAAAAACTAATTCCAACTAATTTGCATTTATAGGATTTTATCTATAAGTCTTGAAAAAGAAATTTCTACAAACTGTTGAGAAATTGCAGTCGGAAGATTTCTAAAATCAAATTGGTTTTCTTTGCAAAGTTTGGTTGAAAATTCATATTCTTTCAGATACTCTTCGTTGAAAATTCCTTGACGTACATTATATAAGACATAATTATACAACAGACCTGATTTGAAACAAATATCTTCAAATCGGTTATCTTTAACAATATGCTTTTCAACCAATTTCATTTTACTTTGCTTTTAGAGTTTGTAAATAGTTATATGCTTTGATACAGTCGTCTTTGGAAAATACCTTATTCATATACAAAGCCATATTTTTAAAAATCATATGACAAAACTCCGTACCTCCTTGTCCTCCGATGCTTACTCCAGATGGTCCTTTATTTCCATCACCATATAATAAATCAACTTCATTCCAATTTTCATCATAAGCCTTACCTTTAGACGTTATAGCTTTAAATGTCATATAGTCGGTGATATTTTTCTTGTTTTCAAAAGTTGAATTTATCATTACAGTAGCACCTCTATTGTATCTATTTTGTATATATAAATGAGATATACTATTTATACCAGCCACAGTATCATCCTTTTGAATGAATTTCCATTCACCTATAAATGTAAAATCTGCTTCGTAAACGACAGTATTGGAAGATGCTATATCATCCACCCCATCAGTAACCAGGTATCCTTCGTATTCGGGGATTTGCTCGATGGTGATGTCACAGGTTTCTTGTACCTTATTGAACTGAAATCCATACCATGATCCCATGCCTGCGAAATCAAATCCAGGTAATATATATATACCATCTTGTGTTATAGGATAAGAAATGCCTCCCGATACCCTATAATTAACCGTTTGACCATCTGTAAGACCTGTAACTTTTATAGTATAAGAAGGAACGGTGTAGGGAGATTGTGATGGTTCTGCGATATATTGAATCTGAACTGCAACTTGATTGATAGAAGTAACATTAAATGTATCACTCTTTTTTGTAGCCGTAATACTTTTATTGATAAACCATCTTGAATTAGAATAATTCTCAGCATACAACCCATACCCACTCCCTTCTGCAAACCCAAAGTTCGACAGCACAAGATCATTACCATTGCCTGTAATGTTGGCAATAGTAGCACGATCTTCGTCCTCGTTGGTTTTGCCGGTGACTGTCCATGCTTGGTCGGGGAAAAGCCAGGGATAGGTTTTAACGAAGTAGTCTTTGATCTTGGTCAGCTCTTCTTCGGTGGCATCGTGATCGAGAAATACAAGTTCCCAGATAGCGACATTAGAACAATTTCCGATGATGTTATTTAATTTTCCAACAAAAAGCGAGTTTGTCCCTTTAAAAGAACCTGTTGTTATAGGTACTCCTTTATAACTTTTAGATGTTTGATAGGTAAAATTATTTGGCAAATCCATCTCTATATTAACATTTCCGAAAGATACAGGTCTATTAACAAACTTATTAGTTGCATTATTACTGTTGTATTCTAAAACGAAAGCACCATCATTGAACCAATTCTTTACATTAGATACTAATCCAGAGATTCCTTCACCCATTGAAATCCACTGTCTCAACGCCACAACCGTATATCCCTTTTCCTTAGTCA
>ERZ780100.53-NODE-53-length-70330-cov-27.086887_pt1 | contig 70330 bp, 55 predicted proteins | sample MGYA00511573_ERZ780100 | MGnify/ENA primary metagenome ERZ780100 (study PRJEB29588, sample SAMEA2161876) | human gut metagenome | biome: human gut; feature: human-associated habitat; material: faeces | place: Denmark | collected 2008/2010 ...
TACTTCGGGGAGCCCCGACGTCGTATGACGTCGGGGCTCCTTTCTTTGTGTGCACGGGGCACGCCTTGGCCGCGCCCGCCGGGACGCCGTCCGCCTCACCAGCGGCACGCCCACTCCGCCAGTGCGGCGGCTTTCTGAAGTAAATTGCTATATTGACTGTAGGCGGTCCAGTTTGACATCGTTATCACACCGTCTGCGATCGTTGCGACTACCGATGTCGTCGGGCTGTCATAGACGCAGAACACGTACCAGTCAAACCAGGTCTGAGGCTCAAAGGTCAATGTCTTGGCCTCGGCGTCAACTGAGGCTTTCAACGTGTTGTCCTCGTACAGCAGACCGGTCACCGAAACGGTGTTGTCATCGATTTTCTCGATCACTACATCGTTTGTCGAGGTGAAGTCAACCCAATTGCTGCCATCAAAGATCTGGCTCCCGGTTGAATTTTGGCTATATATTCCGACAAGATCATCGATCAGACTGCCGCCGTCACCGGTCCAGGTGAACTCCGGATAGCCATCGGTCTTGTAGCTGTAGAACCAGACGGATCCGCCTTTGCTCTTGTCGCCGTTGAATTGCGAGTAGTAGTCACTTCCGCTTGTCGCCGTGTAAAGCTGGATCCATCCGTTGGCTCCTCGCGCACCGTAAAGTGCGTTGGAGGCGGCGTCCTTGAGGACGGTGATGTTCTCCACGTCGTTAGGGTTCAGGTTGTTCCACCCTCCGTCATAAGGAGATCCGTCCACAATGATCAGCGGGGATGTCCCGGCGTTGATGGAACTGAATCCTCGGATCGCCATTGAAGGTGTGGCGGTAGGGGAGCCGGAATTGTTGATCATCTGGAGACCGGCCACCTGTCCCTGAAGTCCGCTCATCACATTCGTGAGCTGCTTCTTCTCAAGAGTCTCGCTCTTCACGACCGCCGCGGATCCTGTGAAGGAGGATTTGGTCTGCTGGCCGAAAGCCACGACGAGAACCTCGTCGAGCTGCTCGTGGTCGGTTTTCAGGGTGATCCTCATCTCCGCCTGCGGATCGATCTCCACCGGAATCATTCCGATGCAGGACACGGCCAGTTTGTCTGTCGTTTTGACTCCGCCAAGACTGAAACGGCCGCTCACGTCCGTGATGTCGCCTTTCAAGGTTCCCTTGATCATCACCGACGCACCGATGACGGGTTCTCCGTTCTCGTCGATGACGGTACCTTTGATGTCTATGGTCTGGGCTGACGCAAGTGAGAACGTCGCCAGAAGCATAAACAAGAACACAAAGAATCTTTTCCTACGTTCTTATTATTGAGATTATTAGTTGGCTTTTGTGGTTTGCAGTCCGGCTGACGGCAGGATGAATCCGGCCTTGTCCTTGTCCGACCAGAGCCAGGCCGTCCTGCTGTCTATCTTGAGGATCCGCAGCTCGCTGAAACTGAATCCTGTGATTCCCATATTCCCGGAGACGGTCCCGCTGACTGTCCCGGATGTGGAAGGCACTCCGCTGAGTTTCACCGTGACATCACGTGCCCCCTCGTTGTCGATTATCCTCAGGATGCCCTCTGACGGGTTGCAGTAGTATTGGTGCTTGTTTTTGAGGAAAGTGAGCACCGGAGCGCCGTCCTTGTATATTCCCAAATCCTCCGCGACTGAGAATTCCTCCCGGAGGTTGTTGTCTTCCTTGTTGCCGTTGCAGGCGGAAAGGAGGAGGCAGAAAATAAGCGTGGTGAATATTCTGAATGCGATTTTCATTGTCTATGAATATTATAGGATGACATTTATGTACCTGGCGAAATATTCAACGGTCCCGTCCGTCTTTGTCAGGACAGCCTGCACGTAATGCTCACCCTTGCGCAGATTGGTGTAGCCGTCCGCCTTGGCTCCGTCCACAGTCCATTGGATGCCGCCCATCTCGCCGCAGTCAACCAGCATCATCAGAACTTTGTCCTCCGATGTCGGGTTGGCCTTTGAGAGTTGGATTCTCGGGAAGCCGGATCCGGATTTCTCGGTCTTCAAGGTCAGGAAAGTCTTGCTGTTCTTGTTGCCCGTGATGGTGATCGCATAGTCCTGGGCATCCTTCAGCAGAGGAATATGCACCTCGGAGGATGTGAGCCCGGTGATTGACTCCGTCTCTTCACCCTCGGCCTTCCATTCGACAGTCCATCCGGAGGAGAGGTCGTCTTTCCAGCTCAGGATGATGTCGTGCTGGAATATGCTTGACTTGACATCCGTGATGTTGCCATTGCGCTCTGTCACAGATAATTTCACGGAACCATCCACCGCGTCCAGCCTGATCGAAGGGATCTCGACCATTGTCTTCTTGCCGTTGACGGCCAGAAAGTTAGACTGGCTGTCGCTGTGGATGGAGGTCACATTTTTCCCGCCCGGGAAGAAACAATGCGCCGGAATATACTGCGGCAGGTAGTTGTTCCTGGAGGCAGGATTGGAATATAATATCTTGTAGTGCTCGTTCCCGTGGACGATGTTCACGGCGTTGCCCATCCAACTGTTGTACTCGTTCCGGACGTGATAGATCAGAAGCCCCCAGTCGGAGCCCTGTCCGTAGAAGTCGAGATATTCCTTCTTGTCCCACTCGTTCTTTCCCGCGCCTCGGCATTCCAGCAGGAAATAGTCCTCGTCCGCCTCGGTCTTGACGAGGTAGCCCTTGCCTTCCGTGATCGCCGGCAATGAATATTCCCCGCTCGTCTCCAGAATTTCCGGTTCCGACCAACCCATCATCCACCTTTCGAGGATGCTGAGCGCCGGGGGAGTGCGGCTGCTGTTGTTGTAGGTTCCGTAGGCCATAAGCGAGAAGCAGCCCGGCAGGTCGCATTTCGTGTCGTTGCCGTTTACCGTGTCGTAGAGGTCCGGCCATCCGAGAATATGCCCGAACTCGTGGCAGAACGATCCGATGGCGGCGAGTGTGTTGTTTCCCGCAGATCCTGGCTCCAGCTCGGAGCTGCAAGCGTAGCCCGGAATCGTGACCCCGTCAAGCGTCAGGTTCTTCAGCCCGCTCTTGTGCGGCCAGATTCCGTTCGGGTCACCGGTGCTTTCCGCTCCCCCGGAATAGAACACGAATATGTCGTGCGCCACCCCGTTCTCCGCGAACTGGCTGAAATCCAAATCATTGTCGGCAAGACGGGCTACTTCGGCGACCATCTCCTCCGGTCTGTCCTTGTAATATGCCCTGTTCTTGGAGAGTCTGTACGGCCCGGCCACCGTGAACTCCGGATTGAACTGTCCGTTGGAGTTGTCATAGTAGTACTGCCAGACGCTTCCGGTCGCCCCACCTTTTGTGTAGTTCTTGGAATTCAATAAGTTGTCGAACGCCTCATTGCTTCCGTTAGTGAAAGGAAGGTCAGGATATTCAGCGAGGAGCACCAGCACTTTCTTGTTCCCGACCGGCTTCCAAGTGGTGCCTCTCAGAAGCGGAGGAATGCAATCCCCGGCATCCGCGGCGCGGGTTGCCAATGAATATGTCCGCGCAGCCTTTAGCCTCATTTGCAGGCCGGTCATCCGCAGCGGTCGCAGGTTTTTCCGCAGTGAGGTGCCAAGAATCTTGCGTTCCGAGTCGGTCAAACGGCTGGCATTCTTGGCCTTGACGGATGTCGGGACCAGAAGTCCGTTGGCGTCAAGTTTTGCGAAAGCCCAGTCTCCGTCCGCGTCCGCGGCGAGGGTGTAGCCTTCCTCCGAGGTTACATAATTGCGGAACTCGTCTCCGTGCACACGGACTCTGATTTCACTGCCGTCGCTTTGTTTCACAGTGATGAGTCCCGGGTACGCCGGGCCGGCGAGCAAAGGGCTTGATGTTCCGGCCTGCCATAATGATAGCAGGCATAGGGTCCAGATGAGAAGTTTTCTCCGGGTCATAAGTTGTTGTGTTGTTAACTTAGTTAAAGTGTACACAATTTCGGAAAATTTTGAAAAATGTGCAATAGGGACGAATGGATAAATATTCACAGAACGAATATTTCATTATTCATAATGTTCCGCCTCTTGTGAGGTCTGTTATGTCTGGCAAGAGACCACAAAGCAGGGGCGGTGATTGCGTTTGTCCATATTGTCCATATTCAATATTCAGATATTCAATCATTTGGTGATTTTATCTGTCCGCCTTGGATGTGATATATTATGGATTCCCGCCGTAACTTTGCACCGTGAAAAATTGAAGAAGAAAATGAGAAGATTTAGATTATTGCTGATTGCTGCGATGCTGGTCATCGGTGGAGCAAACGCCTCCGCCGCCCGCCAGAATGTTTCCGAGATAAAAGGTACGGTGCTGGACAAGGCCACCGGCGGGCCTCTCGGATGGACTACAGTCGCCCTTATGAGACCGGACAGTACGCTGGCCGCCGGCGCCACTTGCGATGACAAGGGAGCGTATTCCCTTCAGGCCGCGCCCGGTGAATATATTATAAAGGCTTCGCTTATCGGTTACAAGGATAGTTACAAAAATGTGAATGTCGTTACCGGCCTGAATGAGATCGAGCCTTTGAATATGTCCGAGGACACTCAGATGATAGCCGGCGCGACCGTCACAGAACGTGTGAAACTGGTCGAGATGAAGATTGACAAGCTTGTGATGAACGTCTCGCAAAGCGCGTTCGCGCAGGGAAGCAACGCCCTGGACCTCATCAAGAAGGCACCTGGAGTGACCATCGACAAGGACGGAAACATCACCTTGAACGGAAAGAAGGTCCAGGTCTGGATCGATGGCCGTCCGTCATATCTTGACGGGAAAGGTCTGGAGGCCTTGTTGAGGTCAACCTCGGGATCCTCGATCGACAAGTTTGAGCTGATGGAGCATCCTTCCGCCAAGTATGACGCTGAGGGACAGGGAGGTATCATCAACATCAAGACGAAGCGCAACGCCTTGTCCGGGCTCAACGGCGAGATCGGAACCGATGACGGAGGAATGTACTTCGGAGAGACCGGCCGCTTCCTTATGAGGGAGAACGTCAACGGAAGCCTAAGCTACAGGACGGCCAAGACAAACACATTCGTCTCTGCCTATCAGGGAATCTATGATATGGACATAGATATGAACATCGACAACAAACTGACGCAGGACGGGGTTCCGTTCCGGATTCTTGCCCAGTCCCTCCAGAAGGACAGGTACCGCAATTGGCAGGTGCGTTTCGGCAACGACTGGTTCATCGACAAGAAAAACACCTTGGGATTCATCGTGAATATGCCGAGCTCCCGCAACATAATGAAGTCCGACAGAGACCACAATGTCACCACGCAGACGCTTGGTGACAAGGAACTTGAGCGTGCCGAGTCCGCGACGTGGAACGAGGACAAGAGCCGCCAGACCAACGGCAATTTGAACTTCACCCACATATTCAACGAGGCGACCAATTCCGAGATCACCGTCAATATGGACTATTACCACAATGCCGACTGGACAGGAAACGACCAGAAGACCTTCACGAGGAATATGGGCGCTTCGGACTGGATCCCTTCCACAAGGTACATCGACTCCGACAACAAGGTGAACATCTGGTCCGCGAAAGCTGACTATGAGGGGACCGTGTTCAACTTCGCAAGGTTGGAGGCCGGAGCGAAGTGGGCTCTTTCCAAGACTGACAACACGACCCTGAGGACCGAGACCGGCCCTTCAGCCAGTGATGCCGAGACCCGTTTCAAGTACCGTGAGAACATCGGCGCCGCCTACCTCTCCCTTGCCGCGCAGTTCGGCCCGAAATGGACCGCCAAGGCCGGATTGAGGGGTGAATATACCAACTCGTTCGGGGATTGGATCTCGGCCGGGGACGAGAGCCGTCGCAGCTACTTTGACCTGTTCCCGACAGCGTTCGTGGGATTCAACCCGTCCGCCAGCCTTAGGTTCGCGCTTTCCTACACAAGGAGAATCCAACGCCCTAGCTATATGGCCCTGAACCCGGTTGAGAACTACATCGATGCGCACACCTACAATGTCGGCGACCCGGATCTGCGCCCTGCATATTCAGACAAGGCTTCGCTCAGCGCCGGATTCGGCCAGCACTTCTCGCTCGCCGCGTCGTTCAGTCACACCGGCGGAATGTTCTCGCAGCTTCCTGAGCTCAAGGAGAACGGCGACCAGCTTCTGATCTGGACCAACTACGGCAGACAGAATATGACTGCGCTGACTTTCAATGTGACGGAACTGCCTATGGCCAAGTGGCTTGCCTGGACATTCAGCACCACCGGACTATATTCATCCGCCAAGATAGCCGACCGGGAAAGCAACGATTCATTCACCCTTTCCTGCTACACCTGCTTCACATTCATCCTCCCGAAAGACTGGAAAGTGCAGCTGGACGGTTTCTACCGCTCGCCGATGGCATACGGCTACTTCAAACTGCACGATCTCTATTCTATGAATATCGGAGTGAAGAAGACGATGCTTGACAACCGTCTTGTCCTCACGCTCAATCTGGACGATGTCCTCCGCAGTTCCTGCACGAATCTGGATTGTCTCGGGTTCACCAGCACCGTTCTCGGTGACGTGAACAGCTCGGTCATAAGGCAGAAGTATTACTCCCAGATCGCTCACATCGGCCTGACCTGGCGTTTCGGCAAAGCCCAGCGGATCCGCGCCCGCAAAGTCGGCAGCATCGATGAAGCCTCCCGAATCGGCGGCGGCAAGGGCCTTGGCGGGAAATAGGAATATTCCCGCATAATTCCTAACTTTGTGTTCAGGCAAACGCCGATTGGACTAACCAGCGGATGACCATATGCCTGTGAGAGTTATGATGGGAAAGTTTCCTGCGATTATATTCATTGTCTGTGCTTGTGTGGCCTCTTCGTGCGGCCGTGGAGCCAGACTCCCTGAGGATTTGAGTCGGGCAGAGAGTCTATTGGACTCCCGGCCTGACAGTTCTTTGATCATTCTGGATTCCGCTTCATATTCGGAGTCCTCCGGCCGCTATCTCTATGCCTCTTATTGTCTGTTGAGGACATTCGCGGAGTACAACGCCTACAAGCCAGGGATTGACGACGGGATGATGAATGTCGGGGTTGATTATTTCCTGAAATATGGCAACCGGGACCGTAAGGCGCAGGCGTATTATCTTAGGGCGGTCGTCCGCGAGGACAACAAATCGGGGAACCAGGCGGATTGGGCCAATGATCTGCTTCTCGCCACAAAAGAGGTTAAAGGCTCTGGCAATCATATGCTTGCGGCGATGATCAACCTGCGCTACGCTGTCGTGCTTAATGACCGCAAGTGGTATGACGCATCTTTGCCTTATCTGGAGAAAGGTTTGGAGGAGGCTGAGAAGGCGGGTTCGCTGGCGTTTCAGGTGACGGCACTGATCAATCTGTCGCACCGTGCGTTGTTCCTTGGAGACGAGAACAAGGACTATTCGGAGGCCATTGAATATGCCAACCGCGCGGCGGAGATCTCCAAGGGAGATGATAATGACTATGCCCGTGCTCTTTACAATCTCGGAGCGTGCTACAGCCGTAACGGTCAATTCGATAAGGCTTTGGAATGCGCCTCGACCGCTGTCCGCGCGCAGGAAAGGCTTTTCAGGGAAGGAAAAAGAAAGGCCCGTGTGCGTTACGCTGTCCTTGCGGATGCTTTCCGTAAAATGAATATTCCTGATTCGGCTTTGTTCTATGCCGCAAAGGAGATGGAGGCTTCGGATCTGATAGCGAAGCTTTCAGGTTCACAGCTTTCTTACATTGTCTATCGCGATCTGCTTGATGATAAGGAGAATGCCGTCAAGTATCTGACCATCCATAATGAGATCAAGAGCCAGTTGGAAGCGTCTCAGCAGAACGACAGGATCATCGAGAACAGTGTAGAGGCCGGGAAGGCGGACATCCGTTCGTCGAGAAGCCGTATTTTAGGCACTGCTGTGGCTGCGGTGTTGTCCCTGATTGTGGCGTTGTACTTGATCGTACGTATGTTCAGGAGGCGTCTGAGGAACCGTGATGAGGCCATCGAGCGGAAGGACAGCGAGATAGGGGAGAGCAAGACTTTGCTTCACGAGAGCGAGTCGGAGCGCAGCGAGTTGCGTTCGGTGCTGATGTTCAAGGACAAGCTGGTGATGTCGCTCCAGCAGAACCCGCGCTATCTGTCCGATGCCGAGTGGGGAAGGCTGGAGAAGATTCTGGATGATGTCTGCAACCGTTTCACCGAGCGTCTGAAGTCTTCGTTTCCGGGTCTTACCGCCGCGGAGCTGCGCATCGCCGTCTTGCTCCGCTTCGGTTTCTCCGGCAAACAGATGGCTGCAATGATGGGAATATCCCCGACCTCCGTCACGAAAGGCAAACAGCGTCTCAAGGCCCGTGTCGCCTCCGCCCTCCCGGACGGCACCTCCATCGACGAGTTCATCGCCACGTTCTGATTGTTTGGCGAGTGACTGCTGGACTCAGAACTAACTGGATTTGCTTGTCACCACTGATTTTTACAGAACTCCTTCACGGTCAAATGCCTCTGAGATAGCCGAGATGAGGTTTCGCCTGAAAAAGTCCTCACTCCAAGTACGAGTTTTTCAGCCGAAGACCAAACGCAAGTGTTTCCAGGTCACATCGTGCTGAAAGCGTTTCGTAAGGAATTATCTGAACGAAGGTAACGGAATATTCACTACCTTTTTTCGGGCATCATTCCTGATAACCAGAATCAAGTCCCTTTTCTATCTTGAATCTTGTGAGCAATCTCTAACCACCTCATAGCCCATACGCCAAATCTCATTCTTAGAGCAAGAAAACAGATTCACTATCATCCACGTACAAAGTCGCCATTTGCCTTTTCCCCTGATGTCACACATTATTTCTAAAGTAAGATATAGAATTATTCATCTTTCAAGTAACAAAAATATATTCTTATCCGCTCACTGAGCTTGTCGAAGTACCTCATTGTCCATAGTCTTGACTGTTATGTTCTTGAACATTAGATAATTACTATGTGCCTTTTGTCCTTGTCACACCCATAGCCACAAGAGTTTTCCGTAGTACCTTTGCCACTGTGATTCAGATAAGAATTATTAATTTTAATGTATGAAAAAGTTAGCGAAACAGTTTTTGGGATTCTCCATAGCCGCCATAGGCGTGCTGTGGATTCTGAACGTCACAGGAGTGATCGGCTTCGACATATTCTTCCGTGGCTGGTGGACACTCCTTATTATTCTGCCTTGCACCGCACACCTGATCGCCCATCCTAACTGGGGATCTTTCAGCGGCATAGCCCTCGGAGCGATACTGCTGCTTCAAGCGCAAGGCTATATTGACTGGTCGGTGTTCTGGAAACTGTGCCTCGCGATCATATTCATCGCTTTCGGCATTATGTTGATTTTTTCCAAGAGCGGCCGTCCGGAGAGTTGGAACTGCCACGACTCCAGAGGAGGTTGCTCGATCATCTCCCGCGATGGAAGGAATATCCTGAAGATCTCATCGGCTTTTGGCGAGCAGAATCATCGTGTCGAGGCTGAGGAGTTTGACGGGGCGGACATAGAAGCCTCTTTCGGCTCAGTCCGCTTGGATCTCCGCAACGCCATATTCAATGAAGATGTGGAGGTTCGGGTGAAGGCAAGTTTTGCAGGTGTGGGAATATATGTCCCGAAAGATGTCAATGTGGATGTCCGTTCCAATTCCGCCTTCGGTGGCGTGAACAACAAGACCGCCGACCGCCTCCGTCAGCAGTCAGGCTCCCACACCATCCTCATCATCGCCGAATGCTCCTTTGCCGGCGTCGAGGTGATGTAGGCTATTTCTCCGAACCGAGAATCTGCGTAGTATGATCCTTGGTGTTGACTTTACCTATGGCATCGATGATGATTCCGTCCTCATCGATCACATAGGTAGTCCTCAATGTCCCGTATGACTCCTTTCCGTAGAGCTTCTTGAGCCCCCAAGCCTCGTAAGCCTTCAGAATGGCGCATTCCGGATCGCTCACCAGATGAAACGGCAGAGAATATTTCTCTATGAATTTCCGGTGCGAGGCCTGTGAGTCCTTGCTGACACCAAGCACCTGATACCCAAGCGCAAGATACCGATGGTAGTTGTCCCGCAGGTCGCAAGCCTCCGCCGTGCATCCCGGAGTGCTGTCCTTCGGGTAGAAGTAAAGCACAAGCTTCTTTCCCTTGAAATCATTGAGACTTACCTCGTTGCCATTCTCATCCACACCAACGAACTCCGGTGCCTTTGTACCTATCTCCAACATATTCCTGAATATTCGTTAATAATATAATCGTTAAACTTTCCGTCAGCAATTTTTGTGCAGCGGTCTATTTCAGTCCCTCGCAGGTAGCCTTGATGACCTCCGCCACTTCCTCCCTGTTGTCGATGTTGACTTGATACATCGCCTTGGCCCCCTCGTAAGGAATCGCCTCCGGCATCCCGAATCTCTCGTTGGTCTTGGTCTTCTTGACCAGAACCCTATTGTCGTAGATTCCTCCGAAATATTTCCCCTGCCGGTACAGCAGAAACTCTCCCATCATCGGCTTCGTGCAAATCCCCTCAAGCAGCCCCATCTGCTCCACCGCGAAATCCCTGTAATCCTTGCTTGTCATATTACTTCTTTTGTTGCGCAAGCGCTTCCACATACTCTTGGGCAAGTCCAGTGCACTTGACAATAAATTCTGTCCATTAACAGCCATAAAGATAGTAGTTTTAGTTGGTTAAACAAATTGTTGCCTCTATTATATTCGTTATTTGGATGTGGACAAACACGTTGATGTGATTTATGCCTCGCCGAAATCAGATGTGTATTCCATTGCATATGAGAATGGTCAGAAAGAAGTTTTCAGAGCGAATGACGACATATCCGAGAGTCTTATTGATGGTCAGATGACATACAATAGTTGGCGGGGAGACGTTAGTATAAATGGTGTCCGCATTGATGCCAGCCGATATTTATCACCTGAAGATTACCGTCGATATAAATCTGGACGCTTATTTGAGACCACAGGCTCCATTATGATCGGTGTTGGTGCTGGATTCGCTTTAGGATGGCTTGTCGGTTCTGCCGTAGGTGGAGGTCTTGATGAAGACGGTACTGTATATGGTATCTGTGCTGGATTGGTTCTATTGGGGCTTCCTCTGGATTTAGTAACATTCAAAAAATAACCTGCATCATCTTAAGGAATCTTTTCGGTCTAGATCTCTTTTCTCATCAGTCATGTGCCACCGGCACACTCCTTCTTCAAAAAAAGATCTATCCTCGAAAATCTTCTCTTAATCTGAAGCAACTTATTATTTTCATGTTCCTTAGTGGGTTCGTCTATGATAAAGAAATCCAAAAGGAGTTTCAATTCCGCTAATGGGTTTGCCGAGAGAAATATTGAAGTTGACCTTGGTGTACAGAATTACGGTTTAGGACTCGCTTTGAAATTTTGAGTAAGTCTTTCCCTGAGTTGGATATGAGGATATTAGTGGCTTTTCGCCATGCAATTTGCCTTTTTGCCAAGTTGTGGCTGTGCATTGCTGTGTTGCATAATCGCCGTTGAAAGTAATACTCGTGTGTGTGTCTGAGTCTCAGCTCCATAATGTGGAATGTCAGTCAAGCTCATATATCATTTCCTAAATTAAACTCACGTCCTCCAAAAGCGTGAATATGACAGGAATACGCTCGTGAAGGGAGCATTGTCCTTCTAAAAGCGTGATTTACACAAGTTAACGCCTGTGAAGGAGCGTTCGTTCAACTGGACTACACATCCATTCTCCTTGGGAAATTATATATCTGTTGACTTATCTTTCCACTTATCGTACCAACGTCCAGATGATTGCCAGCAGCCAAATTCACAAAGATAACAGTGTCGTTAATGGCATATAGTGCCTTTAAGATTAGCTATGCATAATATACTGTGGCTTTGTGGCTTTGCGGACCATTCCATAATATGCCCATAACGCTTAGGTGCGAGAACATATTCACACTGGTTTCTCGCACCTGGAAGTTCTGAACACAAATAGAACGCCTTGCACCGAGGCCGCCGACTCACAGGTGTGTGAATATACTCGCACCTAGAACACTAACTATCTATTTGTCAGAGGGATGCTGTTTTAGGTACGTATGATTTTTTATACTTGGAAGAATGATCTCCATTTGCTTTATTGAACAGAAAAATATACGGCCGAAGGCCTTCCTGTTTATCAAATATACCGGGACACACCGTATGGTATAGGAAGTGCTCTTCTGGTGTGCCAAATGAACTAAGAGGCAAGAAGCAACATTCCTGATTCTCATTCACCAACCTTGGCGTGTGGTATAATCGACTCAGATCCAAGTGGCTGTTGTTCCGGGTGAAAAAAGGAGCGTTTGACACCCGAAAAGTCATTACAAATTGGGGTCGGGTGCAGAAAGCCACTTTTTTCACCCGATGAATAGGCCCGAAATCTTCTTCCTTTCCTTGTCTGTTAGTTTATTGTATGACTACGATGAAAATTAAGCCCTTGACATACAAATTATCGCATCGGATGTCGACAGGCCGCAATTACTTAAACATCAGTACTGTAAAACAAAAAAAACATATAGTAACCAAACCTAAATAGGACTGACCGAGGCGAGTATGGATCTTCTTTTCAACGAAGGTCCCGATTCAATCTCCTATATAGTAACCTAAACTGGCCGTGGCAATGGAATGGTGAGCTGGATACTTCCAGCCTACATAGTTCCCTAAAATAAAAACTGGCCGAAGAAGTTCCCCCGGCCAGCCTGAGTTAGGATATTCAGAAAGATTACTTCTTTTCAACATAGGCGCAGATGACACCCCAGAGGGAGAAGTCGTTTTTGTACTCGACCTCAAGCTCCTGCTCGACACCGTTCTTCCAGAGGTGGGCGATGTTGATCTGGTTGTACTCAGAGTCATAGCCGGCGACTTCGTTACCGGCCACATAGATGTCATTTCCTGCGACAGCGAGACCAACGCCTTGGCAGAGAGCCGTTTCGGCGACTTTCTGTGCGCCTGCTGATGTCCAGATGTAAGGGCAGATGTCCTTGGCTGAGTTGGTCTCGGTCATATTCCCTTCGATGACATATTCTCCGTCCTTGACGTAGAGGCCGGTGACCTCTGTTCCGACGTAGTCGGTGAAGTCCTGTGCCACACCGTCAATCCAGAGAACGCCTTTCCATCTTCCGCCTGACTCTTTCTCGGATCCGGCCGCATAGACCTTCCCGCCATCGATGCAGATGGCGTTCACCTTCGCTACCGTGTTGCCGCTTGTAAGGCTCTGAGCCACACCGTTTTTCCAGATGGTGGCAATGCCACCCTGCTTGTTGCTGGCCGGCTGCACATATCCACCGACATATACATCCTTGCCATCGGAATAGATGCAGTACGCCAACGCGTCAGTCTTACCGTCCGTAAGGTATTGAGGCTGACCGTCTGTCCAAAGGATGGCCCGCCTGTCATAGTCAGGAGAGTCGAATCCCGCGGCATAGACCTTCCCGTCAGCGACAGTCACCGCAATCGGGGATGTGGAATATTTCCCGTCGCTGATGACGGTCTTTTCCGCCTTGTCTTCCTCACCTGCCTTGAATTTCCAGATCACGCCGACATTCTGGTGATAAGGCTCATAGTAACCGTCATCCACAAGGTCACCTGTCGCCTCGCAGCCCGCGATGTAGATAGTCTCGCCGTCAGCATAGGCTCCGTTGCAGAATGCGTCATAACTCCCGTCGGAGAGGAGGATCCTCTTGCCGTCCTTCCAGATTGTCGCATAGTAGTAACCCTTCCCTGGAACGGCTTCCTGTCCGACCGCATAGACAACGGTATCTTTAGGTGTAACAGGAACTTCCGGTTCCGGTTCGGGTGTCGGTTCCGGTTCGGGAGTGTCAGGATTGTCCTTCCCGCAGGAAACCGTCACCGCGGAAACAATGCAGCAGAGCGCCGCCGCAAAAAACATTTTACGTCTCATATTTGTAATAAATTTGTCAGGTGTCTTCCAAAGAAACTTCAGCTCCTTGCAAAAAGCTTTGGAATCTTGGAGCACCGTTGTTCGTTTTACAAAAATCAGCTTGGCACGGGGATGCCATATCGCAGCCTTTCCCCGGATTGGAAACATAATCCCATCCGGCAGCGCAAAGTTTGTGAAAATATCTTGAATATGCAAGGGTTTTCACGATTGGCAAGTGCCGTGAAGAACCGGCAAGAGTTGGTGTGTGTATGTTCTCTCTATAAATTAAAGGAAATATATATAAGTTGACTATCTTCCTCCGTATCGTGCCGACATCCAAGCGTTTGCAGGCATACAAAAAACTCACTAAGGTAACTGTATCTGTTAATGGTATATAGCGCCTTCAAAACCAACCAGACATAATATTGTGCGGATCTAAGGCTTGGCATACCATAATATGCCGTAACGCTCAGGTGCGCGAATATATTCATACCTGGAATATCAACTCGTTAGCAATCAAGTAAATGCCGTTTCAGGTGCGAATGGTTTCTCGCACCTGGAAGTCCGGAACGCCAATAGAACGCCCTGTACCGGGGGCACTGACTCTTAGGTGTGTGAATATATTCATACCTGGAACATCAACTCGTTGGTTGTCAAGTAAATGGCGCTTTAGGTACGCATGACTATTTCATACATGGAAGACCGGTCCCCTATTGTTTTTGGACAGAAAATGTACGTGATGAGGTCTTTGTATGCACCGAATATACAGGGGTGTACCATTGGTGCAGGAAACGCACTTTTGGTGTACCAACAAGGATAAGACGTCTGGTTTTGGTTAGGGGAAGAAAACTGTGGCAGAAAAGTGGGTGACATTCCTGATTCTCATTCACCAACCTTGGCGTGTGGTATAATCGACTCAGATCCAAGTGGCTGTTGTTCCGGGTGAAAAAAGGAGCGTTTGACACCCGAAAAGTCATTACAAATTGGGGTCGGGTGCAGAAAGCCACTTTTTTCACCCGATGCATAAGCCAGGGATCTTCCGCCACACCTTGTCATATTATATGACTACGATGGAGATTAGGTCCTTTACATACAGATTCTTATGCAGGAATATCAATAACTCACAATTGTTTAAATATCAGTGTTATAAGAGAAATGTTGGCCAACTCCTATATGTTTCCAAAACAAATGTTAGTCAACTCCTATTATAGTACCCTAAATTAATGCGCAACTAGTAGAAATCACGGATTTTTTATGTAAGTTTGGCTTTATAAAAAGACATTCGCTTATGCTTGATACTGTTATCACTCTCATCATCCCGTTCTTCTGTGCCTCCTTGGCGTTGTGGGGAAGCGTTTTTTATGAAAAGGAAGGTTGGCGCGAGGCTGGCCGCATCCGCCGGACTGGCGCTGTCCGTGGATAAGGTGATGCCGACGGTGAGGGAGATGTGCTCACGGGAGATGCTGGACGAAAGTATTCTCAAATATTCATTAGCCTTGGCCTACACAGGAATATTGTCCCTTATGGTCGCCGCGTCATTCTATATGGTGCTGATCGACGGCCTTATGGGTAATACGGGCGGTTGGTTGCCGGCGGCCGGGTGCGTCCTGACTGGCTTGTTGCTTGCCGCCCCGACACTGAGCCTTGGCATTTTCGTCATAAAGAATTTCTGGTGGCTCGCCCTTGCGGTTCTTGCAGTCCTTGCCGTGATTGGCGCCATTGTCGGCGGAGTCTCTTCAGGCGGCGTCAGCGCATCCTCGCAAGGCGATGTCTTTGTGGACCGATATGGCAATGAATATATCAGCACCTCCGCCCAGTTCCGCATCTATGGCGGCGACGAGACCTGGAACACCAGCAAGAAATACCACATAAAAGGCCAGAGCGGCACCTTCTACCGCAAAATCAAATGAGTTTCACCGTGCAATTTGCAAACCGAATTATGACTTAGTTGTTTTTAAACTGTTTTGTTTTTGATTGTGGTCGGAAGTTTAGACCAGAATATAGCCTTCTTGTTCATAACAACGGTGGTATCTCATTATCATATCGAACAACGGCTTGATACGAGAATCAGATATATTCAAAGATTTGAACTTATTATACTGCTTGTTGAATAACGATTCATTGCCGTGCTTTATTCTGTCTTCGATGTCGTCCGGAATAAGCATAGAAGCTCTGTCTCCTAATCTGGAATAAAACTCTGTCTGGTAGATGTTAATGCCAGCAAGATCAAAATCTCCGAAATGAATATATCTGTTGGGTATTCGTTCCAACCATTCATAGAGTGCGGAGTTCTGTGGATATCTGCATACGAAGATGTACTTTCCTCTTGAGAATAAGTTCGTTAGCTCCGAAAGACTATTGAAATTCTCTAAGTTCTCGATTCCTACGACAATTACATCTTCTGGAATGCTTAAGGTTTCAGGATGATAGATGAAAAATGACATCCCGCTATGTGGGGTAAGCGAGATTGTCTGCCTATCAATGATTACCTCCACCGGTTCGATACAATTGACCAAGAAACCACGCAGAGTGTTAACCTTTAATGTTTTTGAGTCACCTGTTTTATTTACCAACGCCTGTCTGGTAAGATTATCGGAACGCAATTCCATCCATTCGTCGATGGGGACACCGCAAGTGAACAGATCCCTGATGAGTTGATCACATAGCTCCGGATTCTGAACACGGATCTTCTTACGGATTCCGTTTGTGCTGATGGAGATGACATTCTCGTCCAGAAGCGGTCTTGTAATCCATTCAGGAAGCGCTGTCCAAGATAAAGTCTCCCCGGATAGAATTCTTTTGAGCCTCTGCGCTTGTGAGGTTGTAAGTCTGTTCTCTGACATAACAATCAGTCTAAATGGCTTATGAGAGGGATTACACGCGTCCTGCTATCATTGTCTTTTTCAAGTAGGTAGGTGTACTTGTAGTCCTCCGCGTTGAAAGTTGTCGGAGAACTGTTTACCAGTAGGATATTCCTTTTGTTGGCGAACATTAGTATTCCTTTGACATTGTTAGGATGCAGTTTGCCGATCTCATCCATCATACAATGGATCCTGAAATCTCCAAACTTGCGGGAAGCCCTTTCCTTGAATACATTGATAAGCATAATGTTGATCATAGCTTTGACAAGAATGTCCGTTCCGTCAGAGCCGACATTGGATATTTTCTCCACCCACCCTGTGTCATTGTCGTTTTCTACAATTCTGAATTCAAGTTTGAACGAATCCGAGAGGTCAAGAGTCTTGGTCGATGGCTCGTTCTGTAGCGCTTTCATAAAGCGCATCAGATAATCCACCGCTTTTGTGTTGACTTCGGAACGGTCTCCTTGGGAAAACAAGTCTATCTCGCCCATATTGTATTGGTTCTCCTCGTTGAACTCCTTAATTGTCAACAAAAGTTGGACAAGGCGGTTTTCGCTTGCCAATTGCCTCAATGAGATATTCTTGATGGCTCCGACAAAATTGTCTTTGCAGAAATCATCGTTTATCTCATTGATAACCTTGTTTATCTCGCTTCTGTTTTGCGTCAGGTCGGAGGTCTCTTTTGCAATGCGTCGAATAATGTCAGTATAACGTTCGCTGATGCGTTTTTGGAACTCTTGAAGCATATCATTGGATATGAATGAGTCCAAATCTGACGCAAAGTCCATATATTCTTGATCGGTAACCATCCCTGTCTTGAAGTTGAAAAGGTTTCGGGGTGAGAATCCATCTTTAAACACAGTTACAGCGCTTTTGAACGCTTTCATATCGTTTTCTCTTGAAATGATTCTCGACCTCAAATCATTTGTGATCTCACGGCAAGACTTGCCGGAGATTTGCTTTTCTCTGTCCGTCTGTTCCGAATGAGGATTTAGCATAGGATCATCGAGAAAGTTGTTCGCCTCAAGAACGTTATCACTGATTGTTTTCAGTCGTTCTTTTTCATCACTGATTTCTTTCAGGAGCCTTTCCCTTTCCGTTTCCAATCTATCCTTGCGCAATCGGAATCTCTCGTCAAGATTCTTTACTTTAGCTTCGACTTCCTTCCTCTCATTGCAGAAACCTTCCTCGTTGTCAAAAAGTTCGCGTTTGTCTTTTTCGTAATCAGAGACATCGGACCGGTGACTCTTGATAAAAGAAAGCTCATTGTCAATCTCACGGATCATAGTTTCATACCGTTTCATAGAATCCACATCCGCGCCGGCGTTCTTCAATTCGAGTAGTCTTTCTTTGTTGTTCTGATCCAATGCAATGTCAAGGTCACTGTCTAACTGCTTCAGCCTCATCTTAATGTCATTCTCTTTTTCTTTGAAATCTAATTCTATGACGGACAGTTTTGCATCAGTCGCCTTTTTTGCTGTGGCGATCTTCTTGTTCAGCACCTCTTTACTTTGTGCAAGAGCCGCTTTCGCAAGTTCAAGCCTATTATTAAAGTCTCCGATTCTATTCTCTACGGCATTTAACTCTTTGTCTTTCTTATCTTTTCCAGCCTTCTTCAGATCATTGATCTCGACATTCAACTTCTTGAAGGCTTCATTACTTTCATAGCAACGCAAGCCGACTTCCTGAATCCTGACATCAAGGGCCTTTGCTTTCCGGTTGACTTTGTTGACAATTGCGTTTTTCTCTGCCTCACGTTCATTTATCGCATTATCAAGAGCTTTGTCTATTTCCTGTTTCCTCTGTTTAGCCTCGTTCAGTCTGCCTTTCAGAATCTCAGGAGTTAGAATTTCCCTCTCAACATTGGCAAGATCCAAAGTTATTCCGAATATATTCTCTGAATATTCCACTCTTTCAGGGGACAAAGATTTGCTGTAAAGGATATTCCGCTCGTCTATCACCTTTCCGATATTCTCCTCCCAGCCAGAAACATTTTCGGACAGCCATTCGCATAGGGAGCCTTTGTAACCATCAAGAACACTGTTGATTTCGTCAATGTTTTTCTTTGTCACTGCGGATTTGCCGGTAAGTTCTGAGATGAGTGCATTGTATTTCATTTCGCACTCTTTCATCAACATTTCTCCCTCCCGTATGATGGATTCTTTTTCTCTATGCAAAGATTTTTTCTCAGCATCAGATTCTATGATGACCTTGTCAAGTGTCTTTATCTCAGTTTCTTTATCGCTGATTTCCCTTTCGTAATACTTGGTTCTGGCAATACGCTCCCTACGAACTCTTTCCGCTGTCAGTTGTTCCATTATCCCGGAGACAGACTCTTCCGAGACTTTGATCTCTTCCGCCGACAGTGACCTTATGTTGTCCTCTGTTTTCCTGCCATCGGCGATGATTCGCTCTTTTTCTTCGGCTTTGTATGCTCTGGCATCGGATAGTTCTGCGTTCAGAATATTCTTTTTTTCGATCGTGGCAGAACGAAGAGAATCTTCGATATGCTTGTATTTCAGTGAAATGTCCTTGCTGCCGGATGTGAGTTCCCTGAGGATGGCTTCAGTGTTGACTTTCTCAGAGATCAATGAATCTTCCTGCTTGACACGGCTGATGATCTCGGATATCCGCATATCTTCGTATTTGCGCTTCCGCTTTCTGCTTTCGTTGATCTTGTCGCCAAGAATATTGATGGACTTTTTCAAAGAGTCCAACTCTTTGTTGTATTTTCCGGTCTCTTCGGAAATGAGCCGCTCCGCACGTTGAAGTTCCGATGAGGTCTCTTCGATGCGTCTTTCTATCTCCGGCTTGCTTTCAAGGCATTGCCTTAGCGCATAATTCAATTCCTCACGAAGCTCACGGATATGCTTCCGTGAGTATAGGATAGCGTTGTATTTCCTCAAGACATCTCCAGCCTGAATTGTTTTTCTGTTCGTGCCGTTAGCCTCTTTCTTGAGCCAGAGGTAGATGTCATTGTACTCATTCTCAAAATCACGAATCTGATTTCTGAAATAATCAAGGTCAATGCTTATGTTATCGTCTGTCATTGACTTGATGATTGTGTCCTTTATGAAATCGGCGTCCAGCTTGGTGTTAAGAAACACGTTTTGGATGGTTCGTGGAATATTTTGATATTTGGAACTTTCGACAATGGCATATTTCCGGAAATCAACCAATTCCGGTCGCCTGTTGTTGCCATAGATGATATCGCGGAACAGTTCGAATGTGGTCACTTTCCTTGACGGTTGGGTTCCGCTTGACTCACTGATTCGATGTCTGATTTCAGCCCAATCTTCATAGACTTTGTTGCCAAGACCGATGAACCAATTTCTGTCGTATGGGGCATCAACGAATCTGTAGCAGATACGTCCCATTGATTTAGAGACGATTATGCAATAGACCCCGTTTTCTCGTTCCACTTCGTAGATTATGTGTGAGTTGGAAAACGGAAAATAGAAAGCATCGAAATTCTTTTTCTCTTTGGGAATTCCTAGATGGATAGGGGAGGCGTTGTAAAAGAATAGGATAGCGCGTAGGATCGTGCTTTTCCCTACGCCTTGGGTCCCTATGAAATGCACATTGCCGTCAAGTCTTGTCTCGGAATACGGAATATTCGCGCTGTTTATGAATATGATTTTACTTAGATTCCTCATTGTCAGCCTCCTCCGTTATGTCAATCTTTTGAACTATTTCCTCAATATAGCCGAATGAATTCAGCACTTTGTAGCGCCCCTCGATCTCATTCTCGATTTCAATGAATCCTTCGCGCATAAGGTCGTTGATGAGAGCGTCTATCTTGTCCTCATTGCTGCTCTTCCCTGAAAACATTTTGGAAATCAGATTCTTCAGTTCCACATTACACGAAAATTGGACGAGGATGTCGGCTTTCGTGAATGTGAACCCAGAACCAAACAGGGAATTGAATGACTTTAGAAACGAGAGGTTGTCAATCCATTTCATCAATGACTTTATCTTGGATTCAAGATCCACCTTGGACATAGGTCTGGTGAAAAACCAGTATCCGTTTCCTCCTTCAAGCGAATATCCAATCTGGATGAAGAAGTCGTAGTATTCCTGAAAGTTGTCTTCAATATCATCGAACCAATGCTGCTGGGTCTTGTCCAGACTGTTGGCTGAGATGAATTTCCCTTTTGAGAGAGTCTCGAATATTTCTGTGGTGTATCTCATCTTTTCTGTTACCTAACATTAACGATTGGATATTCAATGCCTCCGGATCTTTCATATTCATCGGTGAAGTTGAGGCTGTCTGAGAATATTGAAGCGATCTGACAGAATAGTATTATTCTTGTGTCGTCAGAAACCGGTGTATGATATTCATAATTCCAAACGAACTTGAACAAGTTGTGTCCCGTAGCGGCGAAGGCATTGAATATTCCTTTAAGATTAAAGGAATCATTGATTCTTGGCTCGTCCATCAAGTATGATTCAGGGATGTCGCCAGCCATTCTCCCACGAGTGGAATGCCTGTTCCCAATCTCTTTTACAACCTTCAGTATGACTTCTTGAACATCGTCGTCATTTTGCATCCTCTCCAGAGAGAGCCTGCGGTTCAAGGTCCTTATTTCTGGCTCGAATATCACAGGATTCATTTCGGATGCTATCTGCCGGATGTTTGTCACGTCCTCAAGAATGAGTTGGTCCTTAAGGTACCTGAGGCGACGGGCTTTCTCCAGAAGCTTATTCTGGTATTCGATCAAATTCAGGTAAGTGATGATCTGCCTCTCAATCTCAATCAGATTATGGTAAGAGTCTTTCATCTGGAGACGCGCATCATTGACAACGCTTCTCATCTGGTTGTCCAGAGCGACTGTAAAGAAAGCGTTTTCCTCATCTATGACCCGCTCGGCACTGTCAATCAGCGAGGATATTCCTTTACGTTTGTCATCCAGATTCTCAAGCTTCTTCTTTTTGATTTTGTAGTCAGGTTCATTCTTGTACGTTCTGTCAATATTCCTTTTTACATCGATGACGTTCTTCTCTGTCGCCAGAGCGATTCTTTTCAACGCTCTTCTGACCTCATTGGAATATTTATACTTATCCTTTTCGCTTCCAGAACTCATCCAATATCCGATGTTTTCCTTGAGGTGGGTGATGTAGTCCTGAACGCTTGAGACATTAATCTCTTCATTGATTTGAAGAACCTCTTCGAAGAATTGTACATAGATGTCCTCCATCTCCAGAAAGTCTCCGCTTTCACGGATAACCTCATTCTCGATCAGATATTTAATACGCTCTTCCTTGTAGTCGGTTAACTCCAAGGCGTAATCATATCTGAAAGAAAGTGCGTTACGCTTGGCGAATAATTCATTCAGCAGTTTTTTCTCCCTGTCAAGACAACGTGTCAGTTCATCTATGTTATGAAAAGTACTCATTACCAGTAATCATCGTTCTTCAAATATAATGAAAAAACCAGGCAATTATATACGAGTTGATGACAAAATGTTGTAATTTATTAATTTTTAACATATTGCCTAGTTGGCGGCGAGTCTCTTATAATTGCCTTAAAATTTACCCCACATTCTCTAAAAGCGGGAATATGACTGAAAGACGCTCGTGAAGAGATCATTATCCCCCTAAAAGCGTGGTTTACACAAATAGATGCCTGTGAAGGTGCATTATTAGTTCATTTAACTGACAATACACTTCATCTCTCATAGGAACATATAATAGAAATTATATACCTGTTGACTATCGTTCTTCATATCGTACCAACGTCTGGACGGTTGCGAGCAGCAGATAACTGTGTTTATTAATGACATATAATAGCCAGACCTAATATAGTGCGGTTCTGAGGTTCCACTGACTATTCCACAATATGCCCATAACCCTCAGGTGCGCTTGGTTTATCGCACCAGGAAGAGCTGGATCTCGTGGGACAAAAACGTACGGCGAAAGGCTTATACACGTGTATAAAATGGCCTAATATTTTTGATTCACGTTCACCAACCTTCGCGTGTGGCAAAGTTGGTTTAGACGCGAAGGGTTATTATTCCGGGTGAAAAAAGGCGCGTTTGACCCCCGAAAAGTCATTACGGATTATCATTGGGTGAAAAAAGTGGCTTTTTTCACCCAATGCATACCCCCCGAGCTCCTCCGCCACCTTTTGTCTTAGTAGTGTATGACCACAATGGAGATTAAGTCCTTTACATACAAATTATAGCACAGGAATGTCAATGGTTTGTAATTGTTTGAATATCAGTACTATAAGGCAAAAGCTAGTCTGCCTCTATATAGATTCATTTTATTTTCAGGCGATAAATGACCTCCTGCAACCTATTTAAGAATATGGCCGCGTGCGCTCCGTCCATTTGGGTGTGGTGGAACTGGAACGAGACGGTCAGAGTCTTTCTGAACCAGTGGCTTCTGTACTTTCCCCAGATGAGGAACGGGTTGTTGAATATGCCGCTGTACATTCCGACGGCTCCATCGATCTCATACTTTGCCAACGCTGACGTTCCGATGACCATACTGTCCGTCAGGTCGTGATTTTCGCAGCTTTCGGCCACTTGCCTGGTGAGTTTCAGATAATTGTCGTTGAAGGTGCGCATGTCGTCACTGAAAGGCACATCGCACGAGCTGACCTCTCCGTTTTTGTTCGCGACAATGGTGTTCACCGCCAGACTGTCATATTCAATCAGCTTTTCTCCGACCGGCAGCATGTAAAATTCCTTCACTCCGCTTGCCGCCCTGCCGATGCAGTAGCACATCAACATATTGAATTTCAGTCCTGTCCTTCTGCTGATTCTTGTCAGTCGTGAGACATCGATTGTCTTGAAAAACGTCACCATCGGCATCGGAGCCCTCATCCAGAACTCAAATGCGTAGGCTCTGGTAGTCTCTTTGGATTCACTTCTTTCATACTTCTTTATTTTTTTATGCTATGTGCATCGAAACCGGAATCTCGCACACTGGGCGGCAGTGCCGCTTTGAGGAATGTGACTCTTGAAATAGCGTGGGTATGCTGATTCCGAAATTTACCGTAAAGGTAGTGAATATTCCGTTATCGGATATTGCCAATCTGAAATGTAATCCTTAAATTGAACCCGCAAATTAAAGTTTCGAGATGAAAAGAATAATCGGGCTGTCGCTTTTGCTGGTGAGTATTGCAGCAGGATGTAAGCGTGAAACTAATGTCGTTGAATATCCGGCGGTGGATTTCTATACCACGGAGACGCTGGACGTCAATAGGATAGAGCTTACTGACTCGACCACCGTGCTGCATTTCAGCGCCGTGTATATTCCTAAGTTCTGGATTCGTCTGGACAAAGGGACGCACATCGTTGCTGATGGTCGGAAACTTCCGTGCATCGGCATCGACGAGACCTCACTCTAGGACGACCTGTTCACGTTCCTGACGAGCAAGGACGGCCATTGCCGTCAGGGCTCGCTGATAGCAGCCGTGCGAGGCACAAAGGCGGAGGATGTGCTGACAATCCTGCTCCAAATACCCGAGAAAGAGCGATTGAGGGTTAAGGAGGTGACAGCCGATCTTTCCGACACTATGGCGGTCATTGTGCATACGGCCTTCCCCAATGCGATTCTGACATTGGACTGCTTCCACATCATGAAGCGCTGCATTGACGGCGTGGAAGAGATACGTCTCCGTTACAGACGCGAGGCGCAGGCGGAACAACGCCGGCTTGAACTCGAACACCGCAGACGTCTCAAGCGATATGCCGCACGACGCAGATGTTACCGCAAGAAGCACCCGAAGAACTACAAGGGCAAGACTCGTGGCCGCAAGCCATTGCGGAAGAACGAGAGGTTCAGACCGCCCGTACTGAGCAATGGCGACACGCGCAACTAACTTCTCAAAAGAGGCAGATATGCCCTCACCCAAACACCAGACAAATGGAGCGAACGGCAGAACGCACGAATGAACACCCTGTTTCAACTCTATCCTAAACTCAAAGAGGCTTACGACATCACGAACCGACTCAGAGCCGTCTTCCGGAGTCCCACTTTGGATAGGGAAACGGCAAAAGTCAAGTTCAGGGAATGGTATAAGGATGTGAGCAAATGCTCCCTCCGTGAAATGAAGGCGGCAAGGGATGCGGTGAGATCACGGGAGGATGAAATCCTGAACTACTTCATCGACCACTCCACCAATGCGGGAGCGGAATCCTTCAACTCAAAAATAAAAGGCTTCCGGGCTCAGCTCAGAGGAGTGTCTGACCTGCCATTCTTCATGTTCAGGCTATGCACAATCTTCGGATAGGACTCACACGGAAGTTTGCAGGTGAGCCGTTTAATTGGCTTAATTAATTGTAATCAATTAATATTGTGGAGATGGGCGAACTCGAACATTTCCTCCAAACCCCTCCAGACATATTTGTAATGCATTGTTACTCAGTATACATTTCCATACAAAAGTATTTGAAATTACATAAAAATGGGGTATTTTTGGGGTACGATTTTACCGTACCCCATTTTTTATGGAGATAAAACACACCATTTCTTTCAAGATTCGAACCTATGGTTTGAAGGGTGGAAAATACCAGATCAGACTCCGGATTTCGTTCAACGGATTCCGGCACGATGTCGTGACCGGATGCGTGCTTCTTGACCGCAATGCCTGGGATGAGAAGGCCGAACTTGTCAAGGACGGCTATGTCGGATTGCGCGGCGAAACCGCAGCCTCGATGAACAGCAGGCTGAGGATGCTGCGCGACCAGATGAAGGACACCATCAAATACTTCGAGGCGAACGACATCAACCCCGACGAGCAGATGCTGCAGGATAAGTTCGAGGAAAAGATCAGCCGATTCATCACGCCCAAGCCCCGTCCCACAACAGCACCGACAGCCCGCCCTATGAGTCTTCTGTCTGTCTTTGATGAGTTCATGGAAGACTGCGGGACTATGAACGCCTGGTCGGAAGGCACCTACGGCAAGATGCGCTCCCTCAAGGTGGATCTGCGGGAATTCCGCAAGAACCTCAAGTTTTCGGATCTGAACGAGAAGACCCTGACTGCATTCGTGACCTACCTGCGTGAAGAGAAGGCTCTGAACACCCCGAGGAAGAAGAAGGGAGACAGGGATGAATATGACAAGGAGGATGTGACCGGCCTGAGGAATTCGACCATATTCAAGAAGCTGGGCTACCTGCGATGGTTCCTGAACTGGGCAACAGAGAAGGGATACAACACCCAGATGGCCTTCCGCAGCTTCCACCCGACTCTCAAGACAACGCAGACCAAGGTCATATACCTGACAACGGAAGAACTGAAACGGCTTATCGCCCTTGACCTGTCGTCGGTCAGGAAGTGGGAACCCATCCGGGACATCTTCATCTTCTGCTGCTTTTCCGGCCTCAGGTTCTCGGATGCCCAGGCCCTGTGCTGGTCCGATGTCAAAGCCGACCATCTGGAAGTAACCACCATCAAGACCGCCGACAGCGTGCAGATCGAAATCAATGACGTAACCCGCAGCCTCCTGGAGAAATACAGGACTATCCCGATGAAGAACAACCGTGTCCTTCCCCAGTACACCAACCAGGCGATGAACCGCGAGCTCAAGCAACTATGCAGGATGGCCGGAATGGACGAGCCGATACGCATCACAACCTACAAAGGCAGTGTCCGTCTTGATGAGGTTCATCCGAAATGGGCGCTGGTCGGTTCCCACACCGGCCGCAAGACATTCATCGTCCAGGCTCTTTCCCGAGGCATCCCGCCCAACATCGTGATGAAATGGACCGGCCACTCCGACTACAAGGCGATGAAGCCCTACATCGACATCGTCGACAGCATCAAGGCCAGCGAGATGTCCAAGATGAATTTCCTGGACTGAGTGGGAACAGCTTTGGAGTTTAGGTTGTAACTTTGAGAGGAACAAATAACAGTCGCAATTATGGACGTCAATTCATATATACATACTCTCTGTAAGAAAGGAGAAGGAACAGAGATCGAATTCAAAAGTGCCAAAGGTGGTTTCCCCGGAAGTTTTTGGGAGACGTATTCCGCATTCGCCAATACGGATGGAGGAATAATAGTGCTTGGCATATCCGAAAAGAATGGCAAGTTTTATCCTGACGGGCTGTCGGAAGAACAGATTGCCAAACTGAAGAAGCTTTTATGGGACGGGCTCAATAATAAAAACACAGTCAGCACCTGCATAATATCAGAAAGTGATGTGCTTCAAGCCAATGTGGAGAATGGATTTGCTCTGGTAGTCAAAGTCCCACGTGCTGAATACACACAAAGGCCTGTGTACCTCACTCTCAACCCATTCGGAGGACATATGTTCAGACGCAGGCACGAAGGAGATTACAAAGTGGGTGATGATGTTGTACGCAGGATTATGGGAGAATCTCAGATTGCCGACCATCCTTTAGACAATTATGTGTTTCCGAGTTTCATTCTTGGTGAGGAGATTGACCAGGATACGGTTTCGCAATACAGGCGATTGTTCGATGCTAAGAATCAGGAGCATCCGTGGTCTGAATTGGACGACCTTTCTTTTCTCAAGAAAATCGGAGCATACGGCAAGGACTCTGACAGTGGCAAAGAAGGCTTTACCCTTGCAGGAGTCCTGATGTTCGGTACCCAAAAGGGATTGGATGATGCCATCCCTTATTATTACGTCGACTACCGCGAGAAGATGAGTGATGACCCTGAGATAAGATGGACGGACCGTGTGTACATAGACGGATATTGGGAACCAAACCTCTTCCAGTTCTACAACCGTGTCTATCTGAAGATCCGCCAGGCATTGCCTGTTCCGTTCAAGTTAGATGGAATCGTTAGAGTGGATTATACTCCTGCCCATAAAGCGCTCAGGGAAGCTATTATCAACTGTCTGGTTCACGCCAGATACGGAATGATGAACAATATTGTCATAGAACGTTATCCGGACAAGTTGGTGTTTGTCAATCCGGGAACTATGCTGATTTCCGTTGAACAGTTCTTTGCCGGAGGTACCAGCATCTGCCGCAATTTCGGTCTTCAGAAGATGTTTTCATTCATAGGATATGTTGAAAGAGCCGGCAGTGGGGCTGACACCATCACCAAGGGATGGAAAGAGAACAACTGGCCGAAGCCGCAGATTCGTGAGATTTATGACCCTGACCGGGTGGAGATGGTGCTGAGTTTACACGGACTTGAAGGTGATTTGAGAAAAGATGATACTACCCAGAAAACTACCCAGAAAACTACCCAGAAAACTAGGGAAGTTATCCTTGCTGCCCTTGAGAAGTCTCCGGATTTGACTAATAAAGAGCTGGCAGATATATGTGGTATTTCTATTGACGGAATAAAATATCAAATAAAACAGATGCGGTCTTTAGGATTGATTCGCCGCGTCGGGCCGGATAAAGGCGGCCACTGGGAAGTAATAAAATAGACCGCAGAGAGCTGTTTTCAAGACTGATGAGGATAGACTCGCATTTCTGGTGACAATTCCCGTACACGAAGGGTGTGAAAATCGGCTGAGTTCGGGTATTAGTTCGGGTATTACGAGCAAATCGGCAAAACGGATTTATCAAACTATTGCAGAAAATCCAGTTATTACAACTTTAAGCGTCAAATAGGTATCAGTATTCGTAGTGTCAGAATTGACCTTAAGGCACTTCGTGATGGAGGATTCATAACAAAGGAAACAGAATCAACTCGCAGCCCATGGGTTGTCTTAAAGAAAGGATAGAATATGAAAGATAAGGAGTATCGAGGGACCTCGCATCAAAGCCTGCAATTTCAACGGAAAAGAGATGAACTCTGTTTGTCATCAATTTTTCGTGAATTATTGCAACCTCTTCTTTTTCGTTGAAATCCACCCGGTTAGCCTGCGTATTTGACGAAAAACTGATTAATATTCTCTTCGTCAATTTTCCATCATTTTTGTTACATATAATTGCAACCGCTTCCATTTGGAGGCGGTTTTTCAGTTAATAACCTTAATCGAATTTATATGGAAACAAAACCAACACTCAGCCAGCTTCTGGCAAAGCCGATATGGCAGATGACGGGGGAAGAATTCCTCCAGCTGAACGAATTGGGCAGGGAGAATGCAGCCGCAGGCGAAGAACCGAAGGAAGTCATCGAATATGCCCACGGAATCACCGAACTGTCCCAGAAGATAGGGTGCTGCCAAAGCACCATCTACATGCTCAAGAAGGAAGGAGTACTGGACGATGCCATCGTTTCTCAGGTCGGTCGCAAGATTATCTTCAACGTTGGCAAGGCCAGAGCCCTGGCCGACGAGTATCAGAGGACGCAGAGAGAAATCCGGCGTGAGAACCTGTAACGGCGTCCGATATGAAAGAAACGGAGCCATACACAAAGGTGCACGACTTTCTCTTCACGGACCTGAAACTGTCGGAAATGATGGCTCGCATCTTTTCCTTCATCCTCACCAAATGGATAGGTGGGATTCCTGTCTATCGGCAGAGGTATGTGGCGGAAAAATGCAGGGTGTCCGACAGGGAATGCAAACAGATCTTCAAATGTCTGCAGGGCATAGGCCTGATACGGAAGATCCCCAAGGAAACGAACGGGACAGCCAGCTACGAACCTGCAATAGGGAAATGTCAGGACACCACCCAGGTCAAATTTGCACTGGTGCACGCCATTCACCGGTGCACGGCGTTCACCGGTGCACGCGGCGCACCTTCAAGGTGCACACGGTGCACTTTCGGTGGTGCGTACTATGCACCACAAATACATATAAGTAATAATATTATTCAAACTGAAGATTATGGATTTGTTAAACGAACAAAGCATAGGCTACCTGATTCAGAAGGTACAATCGAATTTGACGGACACGACACCTTATAAACTTTGTGGCAGATTGGGGCAGCTCTCACAATCCGATGTAATGCAACTTCTCGCCAGCTCATATTCGGCACAAATGGAATCCAGAGGAATACTCTGTCCGTTGGACGAGATTACTCTGAAACGGATTGAAAAGATAAGCAATTGGCTTATGAAGAGAAGTAGCCCTGGCCTGATTCTCTATGGCACTTGCGGAACCGGCAAGACAACGATGGTCAAGGCCCTTCAAAAAATCATGGGGTTAGGACGGAAATATTATTCGGTCTCATGTCTCAATGCCTGTCAAATAGTGGATTACTTCAGGAGTGAAGAGACTCGCTATCAATTCGAGAAAGCAAAAACAATGGAAGTTCTGTTGATAGACGACCTTGGATGTGAACCGGAGCGTCTGATGATTTACGGAACTGTTTTCGAGCCAATAAAGGACATACTATACTATCGTTATGACAGAATGCTTATCACTGTCCTGACCACTAATCTCGGCGACGAAGAAATCTGCACACGCTATGGAGTACGGATTGCAGACAGGATGAATGAGACATTCGACGCTATAGTTTTCAAAGGCACCAGTTACAGAGGCAGGAAGCAGAGACCAAGGTAAAAGTTTGGTTAGCAAGGTAAAAGTTTGGTTAGCGAGTTTATATTTCGGCATTGCCGAAATTGTTATGCTCCCCTCGGTCACATCACGGAAAAGAAGAAATGAAGACACATGATTCATACAAGGCTGGCCGTCCCCCAAAGGGAAAAAGCAAGCGTTCGTTCAAACTCACTGTCTCGTTCAATGAGGACGAGCTTTTAATGATGCGTCACAAGGCCAGGAAAACCGGAATGACACCTGCGGCATATTGCCGAAGAGCTGCCGTCAGGAAGCAGATTGCCGAGGCCCTCTCGGAGGAAGACAGAAAGCTGTTGCACTCCCTGTGGAATATCGGCAACAATCTCAATCAGCTGGTGCACAACCTGCACGCCTTCGGCAGAACAGCACAGGAAAGAGAACTCAGGCAGATGTCCCATGAGTTCTCGCAGGTACTGGCATATTTCAGGGAGGTGCGTGATGGTCGGTAAGATAATCAAGGGCAGCTCGTCAGGGCAATGTGCGGGCTATTGCCTCAATCACGACAATGCGGAAATCCTCTGCTGGCAGGGCCTGGACATTGACTTCATCCAGGCGGAGACATTGGCCTCAAGTGAAGGCAGGGAACGTCTGACGCTTGCGCGAGAGATGGCCCTGAACATCAGCCGTAGTTTTGACGAGCAGGCCTCCCTTAACCCGGCCGTGGATAAGCCTGCAGGACATATCCCTCTGTGCTTCATGAAGGAGGATGCGCCCCTGCTGGACAATGAACGTATGCGGCGTATTGCAGAGGAATACCTCGACAGGATGGGCTACCGGGATACACAGTATATGATTGTTAGGCATCAGAACGCCAAGGGCAATCCCCACGTCCATATCTTCTTCAACCGTGTGGACAACAAAGGGAAATGCCTCAGTGCCTGGCAGGACTTCCGGCGCAATACTGAAGTCTGCCGCGAACTGACTGTCAAGTACGGACTGAATATGGCGAAGAACCGCAGCAACACCATCGTGAACGACCTTCACGGACGTGAGCGTGTGCGGTATCAGATCAGCAACGCAATCGACGCAGCTCTGCCGCATTGCCGGGATTGGAATACGCTCGGCAGAACCCTTCTGCAGCAGGATATCACGATGGAACTGGTCCGCCGCAACAACGGCGAGATTCAGGGAGTGAAATTCGGGAAGAGAAGCGATTCTGATGGACACTGGTACGAGTTTGGAGGCTCCAAAATTGGCAGGAAATACAGCTTTGCCAATATCGGCAGGGCACTGGAAACTGGGGAGAGCCTTGATGAGGCTCAGCAACACAGGGACGAGAGTGAACGCCAGGGGCACAATGCATCCCATTCGGAAGCCATCACTGCCGCAATCGGCATTCTCACATCCGGCTTCTGCGACACAGCACCACAGGTTGATGACGCTGAAAGACGGAGGAAGAAAGAACTTGAAAAGAAGAAGCGGGGGATGCACCGTTAAACCATAAAAATTGATTCTTATGAAACAGAAGAATTTCGACTCAGATGTCATTCCTGCGGAACAGGTCGTTCTGCTGGAGAAACACATACTTGAAGAGCTTAAGAAACTTCGCGCAGATTCGGTCGAGGAGATGAAGAATGTCCGCATGGAATCTGAGCGTAAGAGCAAGCTTCTGGCGGAATACCAGGCAACCCCTATGGAGGTCGTTGAGATAGACAGTCTATGGGACATAATTAACCCCGACAAACTCGTGAGAAACTTCGACGAGCGCCTGAAACCATTGAAGGAAAGCGACAAGTCAATGGCTGCGATTTTGAACAAGATCGACAACCGGACTGGCCGGATAGACAATGGGCTTGATAATCAGTATTCCCTAATAGAAGGGCTGGATTCATATATCACCAAGCCGTCCCGCAGAAGGCGTTTCTTCGAGTTCGTCTGGAAGAACAGGTACAATGTCATCTACGATGTAGCTGTAGCCTTACTCTCCCTCTTTGCGATACTATGGACTCTCTACGAAACCCGTTGGTCTGACGACGCCTGGGCCAGGCGTGCGTATGATGCGGCCGTTATTCTGGAATTTAAGGATAAGGAGATTGTCTATCATAGCGTCAGGCAGGACTTTGCCAATGGCAAAGCAAAATCCAACAAGCATCGGATTCGTGAGCTCGAAGCGGAGGTTAAGGAGTTGGAGATGGCTGGCGCGGATGGGGATGATGTAGATGATGGCGGGTCTCATTAGGCTTATAAAGCTTATAAGACTTATAGAATTTATAAGGTTTATAAAAGTTATAAGTCTTATAGCTGTGGACGCCAACCTGCTTGTGGGATGGCAGGTTGACGTGTTTGCTGTTCGTGTGATTAGGAGTAAATATTGTCAATAAAATGAATTATTTTTCAATTTAAAAATTTATCTTTGTAAAGCAAGATCAATCAACAAATGGAAGATATCAACAGACTTAAAGTTGTTTTGGCGGAGAAAAAGCGCACTAACAAGTGGCTGGCTGAGCAACTTGGAAAAGATCTGGCAACGGTCTCTAAGTGGTGTACTAACAAAATGCAACCAAATCTTGAAACTCTTATTCAAATAGCCTCTTGCCTAGGTGTGGATGTTAGGGAACTTATTCATTCAACTAAGTAAACATGTGGAGATATGGATATTTTGAGATTATATGAAAGGTTGAAAGATAGTTACAAAGATTATCTTGAAAGTTTTGTTGCCATTAAAGACAGGCGTATTGAAGAGCGCGTGCACGAAGCTATCTCCAAAGAGACACTATGGCCGGATGCTTTGATTCAGTTTAATCCGAATTACGAAAAGGGTAAAACCATTTCTGAAATGATTGACGAAGGGTTGCCTATTGATTCGGATCTTTCTTTGTTTTTTGAAAACAGGTTTTACAGGCATCAGCAGGAAGCAATTGAACTTGGATGTCAGGATAAAGAGTTCATTGTTACATCTGGTACTGGTTCTGGTAAATCCAGGACTTTTATGGCCACTATTTTTAACTATATCCTCAGGCATACCAATTCTTGCGCCAACAAGACAGTAGCAATAATTGTATATCCTATGAATGCTCTGATCAATTCTCAATGGGAGGAGCTTAATAAATACAAACAAGCGTACGAGGATAAAACTAATGGCAGGAAATGTCCTTTTACTTTCGATAAATATACTGGACAAGAAGATGAAGTGGCGCGCGAGCGGATTCAACAGACACCTCCTAATATCATATTAACAAACTATATGATGCTGGAGTTACTGATGACAAGAGCTGGCAAAGAGGAAGGACTGCGCAAATGCTTCCTGTCCAATTTGCATTTTCTTGTCTTTGATGAGTTGCATACTTATCGCGGAATGCAAGGAAGTGATGTGTCATTCCTGATTCGACGGATTAAATCTCAGGCTGCAGGAAAAGTGCTCTGTTTCGGAACGTCTGCGACTATGGTTTCGGACGGGAATTTATCCAGATTGCAGCAGCGAGAAAAAGTGGCTGATGTTGCGTCTTGTATTTTTGGCAGTCAATTCACTGCTGAACAAGTTATTGACGAAACGTTAGCTGTAGGGCTTGATGGTCACTACACATCCTCCCAACTATCATCGGCGGTACGTACAAGATTGTCAGATAACATTTCTGTCGAGCAGCTCAAATGCCTACCTACGCTCTTGTGGATTGAGAAGGAAATTGCACTTGAGTACGACTCTCAGGATGGGAAATATCATCGTGGCAACCCCGTATCAATAGCCACCATATCCCAAAAATTATCATTAACTACTGACACACCTGAAGACTTGTGCTTGGAACATATTATGCGCATTCTCAATCTCTGTAACAAATTCAATGTTGAAGAAGGTCTTAATCTGTTGCCATACAAGATTCATCAGTTTATTTCGCAGACCGGAAATGTCTATACCACTCTCGGGAGTCCTGAGACACGGAGAATTTCAGTTGAAGAGAAGCTATATTGTGATGAACTATCAACCGGTGATAGCAAGGTGATGTATTATCCTGTGGTATTCAGTAGATTAAGTGGACACGAATTCTATGTGGTAAGGCTTGATTCAGATAACTCTAAGATTTTGCCAAGAAATTTTGATGGGCGTCTTCTTACCGAGGATGAGTCGAATAAGAGCGATGGTTATATCTTGATCCCTCATGCTGGTGAGAGCATTTCGGATTATAAGGTGTCAAATGATTTGGAAGATATTCCAGATGAATGGATTACCGTTTCAAGAGGAATAAGAACAATCAAAGGCCCACATAGGAATAAACTACCAAGAAGCATATACTTTACCTTGGATGGCCACTATACTGAGGACAAGCCACTTCCTGGTCTTGGTTATATGGAAGGCCTGTTTGTAGAGGCACCTATGGCTTTTGATCCTTCTGCCAGAGCTGTTTATAATAGAAGTAAACAATCTGAGTGGTCGAAATTAGCCAAAATAGGAGGTGAAGGACGAAGTACTGCTACTACTGTTTTGTCCTATGAGAGCATTATGCGGATGGCTGATGCCGGTGTTGAACAGAAGGACAGAAAGGTGATGACATTCGTTGATGCACGTCAGGATGCCGCTTTGCAGGCTGGACATTTCAATGACTTCATTCGTATAGGAAAGATTCGCTCCGCTATTTGGAAAACTGTTGTTGAATCAACAGAACAAGTTGATGGAAACAACATTGCTCGACTTGTCTTTCACCATCTGAATCTTAGTTTCAACGAATACTCTCAAAATGCCAACCTTACAGGACGTCGTGCCGATGATGTGAAATAGTGCCTGATAAAGTATCTATCCACCATAATATATGATGATCTTGCCGGAAACTGGAGCGTTATTATGCCTAATTTGGAAGACTGTGCTCTTCTCGATATTTCATACAAATATCTACACGATGAAATTTTTGGTGAGAATGACTCTGAGAGGTTATATGATATCGAGCAGCTTGATGGTCTGACAGATGAGCAGAAGGAAGAATTCATAATTCAAATATTGGATTTCTTCCGACATAAACTATGTCTCCGTTCTCCTTACAGGACAGAGCGTGCAGTCAAAGATTTAGCAGACACGGTGCGCCGGACATTAAAGAGCCCTTGGACTCTGGATGAGAATGATAATATCGACTCTTCTCATTCTCTGTTTATAGTTAAACCTCAGCGAAGGAATCTCCATAATCTTGAGAGTGGTGGATATACTAGCAAATTGGCATCTTTTGTTAAAGATTATCTGTCCAGATATGCCAATAAGGTTCTGACTTCAAAGGAGGAGTATGTCGAATATATGGAAGGACTATTGTCTAATCTTCATAACTATATCATTGAAGACAATGGCCTTTATCAACTCGACTACGATTCTATTGTCTGGAAGAAAGGAGATTGCCAAAATGTGCGTCGGGATCATATTCGCATACGCACACTTGGCAATGAAGATTGTATCTTGAGCAAGGCGAATAGCTACTTCCAAAATTTTTACAAAAATATACCGTCCGGTGTTATAAAACTTGAGGCTAAAGACCATACTGGTCAGGTGGCGAAAGTTGAGCGAGAAATACGCGAGATTCAGTTTAGGGAAGGAGAATTCCCAATTCTTTATTGTTCACCTACTATGGAGTTGGGAATTGACATCAAAGATTTATCTATTGTCGGTCTTAGAAATGTTCCCCCCACTCCAGCAAACTACACTCAGCGTGCTGGACGTGCTGGACGAAGTGGTCAGGCGGCGTTGATATACACATATTGTCGTCCTAAAAATTCTCACGAGAACTACTATCTACACCATCCACAGAAAATGGTTAAGGGTGATGTGAAGGCTCCCAGGATGGAACTCGTGAATGAGGATTTGTTCAGGACTCATCTGCATTCTACCATATTGTCAGTTTGTCCTATTCCACAACTGTCTGAAGGAATATCAGCACTTGTAGATTATTCTGATATAAATCATATTACGCTAAAAGATACTGTTAGAATTCATCTTCAGTTATCCCAAGAAAGGCAGGCTCAAATAAAGGAAATATTCGTCAGGATAATTGATGGCGCATTCTTGAAGGATAAAATAATAGCAGAACGGCCAAGCTGGTTCTCTGACTTGTGGATGGATAGAGTCATAGCGTCATACGAACACGATTTTGATATTTCTCTGAATCGTTGGAGGTCGTTATACAGGAAAGCTCAGATTCAGATAGAAGAGGCTACTACTGTAATTGATAATCGCGTATATGGCGAGAACTCTCAAGAAAAGAAAGAAGCTCACACAAAGTTGCGCAGAGGAGAGAACTTAAGAGACTTATTGTTGGGTGCGAATCAAGGTGGCAATAAGGAGGAAAATGAATTCTATCCATATCGTTATCTGGCAAGTGAGGGCTTTTTGCCAGGGTACAATTTTACAAAACTGCCATTGAGAGCAATGTTGCAGTATCGTAATGACGATGTTGAGTATTTGAGCCGACCGAGAGCCCTTGCCCTCACTGAATTCAGTCCGCAGAACATTATTTACAACAATGGTGGCAAATTCCGTGTCACCCGCATGATGATTCAATCCGAACCGATTGACCATAAGTTTTTCTTCAACCCAAAGACTGGAGTCATCTACAAGGACCAAGAGAATGCCTCACATCATACAGACATAATAACTGGTGAATCACTAGATGGAGTCGCACAACTGATCCCAGGTCATTGTATAGAGTCTCAGGATATGATAGCAACTGAAACTGAGAAGATTACCTGCAGGGAGGAGGAGCGTAACAGGAAATATTATGTTACAAAATCATTCTTCTCTTCAGATGATCCAAGGACGATTCAGAAATGTGAACTATTGTCTGGAGATCAACATCTTGCAAATATCAGTCATATCCCGTCTTGTCGGATAACTTATATCCTTGAATCTAACAATGATGACAATGGGAATGGGTTTGCGATGGATACAAGGACTGGTGAGTGGATAAGCGGTGATAGGCTGAAAAGTATCCAGCAGGAGGCAGAATCACATCCTGAGCAAGCCGGGCGCATCAAATTCGTTAAGCTGTTTACGGAGATAACAGCCAATGCTATTTATATTCAGCCACTTGGGGCCCTTTTGCTGCGAGATAAGGATGCTGTACGTACCTTCCTTTATGCTTTCAAGCAAGCGATTGAGGATGTGTTCCAGATCGAGAGCAGCGAGCTTGGCGCAGATGTAATGGGGGAAGGAAATGTTCCAAATCTCTTTATCTATGAGAATGCCCAAGGGTCTTTGGGTGTTCTGTCGAGATTAGTTGAAGAGCCGGAATCATATCGGGCTGTGGTGAATCGCGCATACGAGATTTGCTATGATACGTTAGATGAATTGTCTCCTGAACAAGTGGATAAGCTAACACCTGCGGATTATACAAATCTGCTGAACTATTACAATCAGCCATATCATTCAGTCATTGACATTCGCAAAATATACAGTGCGCTTAGAATAATGATGGAAGCTAAGGTTGAAGTGAGAAATGCAGGACAGACTTTGTCGTATGACGAGTTGTATGAAAAGCTCGAAGCTGAGAGAGACCATAATAGTTCTACGGAGTATGAATTTCTGAAATATCTCTATGATCACAGGCTTCGTCTCCCGGATAAGGCCCAGCCTTCCTTCCCGGGAGAGTACTATGTGCAGCCGGATTTCCAGTATGGTGATCGTATAGTTATTTTCTGCGATGGGACTCCTCATGATTTGCCAGAGGTTATGGAGGATGACAGGAATAAACGGGAAGTGTTAAGAAATGCCGGGTACATAGTACTGGTATGGCATTATGCAACACCTCTGGAACAATTCATCAATGACAATTCAGACCTTTTTACATCGGTTAACTGAAGATAATATGGAATATAAAACCGGTACATTAGTGGAATTCAGGTCTCGTCCTTGGGTCGTTCAACAATCTAATGACGAGGATCTCTTGATAATAAAACCCCTTGGTGGTACTGATGCTGAGACAGTCGGCATTTATTTACCTCTATATGGCGATCAACTTACCATAAAGTCTTATGATTTCAAGAAGCCTTCATCAGAAGACTTAGTTCGCGGATATAAATCTGCTGCACGCACTTTATACGATGCGTGCAGACTGTCGTTCAGGGACGTAGCCGGCCCGTTCCAATGCCTTGGAAGACTTTCCTTTGAACCCAGGCCGTATCAGATGGTTCCCCTTATACTTGCTCTGAAACAAGAAAGAATACGTCTTCTGATTTCTGATGACGTCGGTATTGGTAAGACTTTGGAATCATTACTGATAGCAAAGGAATTATTGGATAGACACGAGATTAAGAGGTTTGCCGTTATTTGTCTTCCTCACCTATGCGAACAGTGGCAGAACGAAATCAAGGATAAATTTGGGCTTGATGCTGAAATTATCCGGTCTTCTACTATCAGCAGACTTGAAAAGAAACTGCGTGCCGACCAAAATGTGTTCAGAGATATCCCATTTCAAGTAATATCAATAGATTACATTAAGCAAAAGGATAGGATAGGAGTCTTTCTGGAGCATTGCCCGGACTTTGTTATTGTCGATGAAGCGCATACTTGTGCACGTCCGAAAGGAGCCAATACATCCCAGCAGCAACGATATAATCTTCTTCATAGACTGTCGCAAAAAGAAGGACAGCAGTTGGTGCTGCTGACTGCTACACCTCATAGCGGACAGAATGAAGAGTTCCAATCACTTATTGGTCTTTTGAAGCCTGAGTTTGAGCATTTTAACCTCGATACAGCTGAACAGAGAGAAGAATTGTCGCATTATTTTGTCCAAAGAAGACGTGCTGATATCCGTCAGTATTTGGGGAATGAAGTGGTCTTTCCTGAACGTCTGCAGATGGACAACAATGAAGACTATTCCTTTGCTTATGAGTATCGCGATCTTTTGAATGACCTAATTGACTACATTAAAGAAGGCATCCAGTCAGTAAAGAATGAGGACAAGCGAAAACAGCGTTATGTCTATTGGGATCTCCTGGCTCTTATGAGAGGCGTTATGTCAAGTCCAGATGCTGGCATTAGTATGCTGCAGAACAAAATTGCAAAGAATGAAGACAATCCTGCTTCTGAAGAGGACGAGGAGAATACTAAGTCAGTGTATTCCTTCAATGACGGGCTGAAAGATATGCTGAATGCGGATGATATTGTGCCAGAAGCTTATGAAACTGCGTCCCGAGCAGATAGAAACAGGTTCAAGAATTTCATAGCCAGACTTCAGCATATCAAAGAATCCGGTGCTGACAATAAGGTCAAAAAGGCGTTGGAAAATGTTGCTTTTGCCATTGACAGTGATATGAGTCCGATTGTATTCTGCCAATACATCCAGACTGCAGAATATGTGGGCAATTATATTGCCAATGCGCTAAGTTCAAATCGTAAGACCAAGGATGTGGTTGTCGGTATCATTACGAGTCGTCTTTCTGATGAAGAGCGCAAGGCCCGTATCGATGAATTGAGCTCTCATAGCAGACACGTGTTGGTATGTACGGACTGTTTGAGCGAAGGAGTCAATCTGCAGCAGGGATTTGATGCTATCATCCATTACGATCTTCCTTGGAATCCAAATCGTGTGGAACAGAGGAATGGTCGAATTGACCGTTTTGGGCAGACTTCAAAGTCGGTCTTGATATCTACGATGTACGCCGAGAATAATCCTGTAGATAATATTGTGCTGAATGTTCTGTATAAAAAACAGGATGAAATCAAGAAAAAGCTTGGAGTTTATCTGCCAATTGCGGATAATGACGCTTCGCTGATGGAAAGCATAATGGAGCGTATTATGACCATCAACGCACCAACCAAGACAGAGTTTATGCAGCTGACACTCTTTGATACGGAAAGTCTTTTTGTTGATGAACAGAAGGAGCGAGAAATCCAGCTCAAGCGTATCGAAGAGAACGAACGTCTTTCACATACCTACTTTGCCCACAATAACAAGCAGATGGATCCTACCAGGTTGACTGCTTCTCTGGAAGAAGCCAAATCTGTTATTGGAGGCGTAGATGATACTGAACACTTCGTTATTGATGTGCTTAGCCGTAGCGGAGTCAATTTAAAGTCCGATGGGAAGAAGAGTTACCATTTCAATCAGTTTGAACTGCCATCTGGTATCAGGCATTATTTTCCTAATGCAAATGCCTCTGGCCAGGTGCGGATTTCATTTGCGTCACCGACTCCCAAAGGGTATATGTATATAGGCAGGAATCACATATTCGTGGAGGATTTATCGAGATCTGTTGTCAACGACACTATAAACGGAGGCGATCTTGCTGCATCTCGCGCAATGGTTATGCAGACTTTGGATGTTTCAGTAAAAACCACTGTCCTTTTGATGCGCGTCCGGAGCGTGATTCGTGACAAGAAAGATTCTTCACGCGAATTGGTTGGAGAGGAAATGATTTTCTTTGGGTATCACGGAGATATCAACAATCATGATTTGTTGAGTCAGGAAGAGTGTAAGATGCTGTTCCTGTCCGCAACAGCATCCGGAAATGTTGATGAGCTTAGCCAGAAATACATCTTCAATTCAGAACTCCAGTGGAGTAAGGATGAGGAGTCACTTCGCAAGCATACGGACGCAGTTGCCACAGAAAGAGCGAATCACCTTGTCGATGCGTTCACACAATATCGAACATATCTTAACGCAAAAGAGTATCAGGTAGTTGAACCCGTATTGCCTATGGATATGATTGCCGCATATATTTTCCTTCCAAAAGCATAATCACTATGGACTATACAAGTATTCACGTTTATGGCCATCTTCTATCAGATGATATCCTCAATTCGGTAGAAAAGGATACGAATCTTGTCGGCAACAGAGAACAGGATTTCGGCATTGATTCCCGTGTGTCTCAAACGATCGACTATGCTTGGAGCAGTCTTCGTAATGACTGGAGATTCTTTCAGGAGCGTTCTTTATTGAACGATCCGTATGGGACTCGCCGTTCACGAGACCTGATGGAAAGGATGTTTTCCTGTCTTGGGTATGAACTTACAAGGCAAACATCATTTGTAAGCATTAATAGTAAAGGCTATGATATAACTTATCTTAGTGAGCCTCTCGGCAATTTTCCTGTCATAGTCGTGGGAGATAAAACCGGAGATGCTGATATTGACACGCTGGATAAGTGTTCTTTGGATTTTCGGGCTAAAGGTGACCGGCAGCGCAAATCTCCTCACGCAACTATGCTGGAATATCTCAACAATACGGAGAATGTGTATGGAATAATTGCAAATGGGCAAACGGTCCGATTAATCCGGAACACCGGGCAGCTCGTCAAACTGACATACATTGAGTTTGACCTTCGCCGTATGCTGGAGGAGGACAAATACACTGAATTTTGTCTGATGTTCAGGTTACTGCACTCATCTCGTTTTCGTGTAAGCGGAGATGAGGCTTGCGTGTTTGAGAACTGGTTCAATATGAGCATTGCAAGCGGAAACCGCATCCGTGACGGGCTTTCTGATGCTGTGAAGACGGCAATGGAAATAATCGGCAAAGCGGCAGTCCGAGGAAGAGGTTTAGGCAACGAAGCATTGAGGCAGGCATACGATAATCATGAACTTACGACAAATCAATTCAATAAAGAGTTGATTCATTTCATATACAGGATTCTATTCCTTTTCATTATCGAAGAGCGTCAGCTGGTTTATCAGATTCCTGATTCCTCAAGTGAAGAATATAGAAGGTTATGCCGACTTCAGGATATCTACAAGAAGTATTATGCCGTCTCACGTTTCAGGAGTCAGTCTGAGCTATATTACCTTCAGGATCGCAGGTATAATGACTTATGGCAAAGCCTGATGGATACATTCCGATTGTTTGAATCTTCTGGTTACGGGGATGCTCTTGGAATCAAGCCTCTTGGTGGAGTGCTGTTTGACGACGATACGCTACACTACCTGAAAGATTGTTCAATCGACAATGAGCAATTCCTTCAGGCTTTCCGTGCCCTAAATGAATTTCTTGATGATAAGGGCAACAGGGTGAAAATCAATTATGCTTCTCTTGATGTAGAGGAGTTTGGTTCTGTTTATGAGGGCATACTTGAGATGCAGCCTGCAATTTCACCGGCATCAGATACTCAGGAGTGGAATTTCGGATATGTCGGAGGATTGGACCGAAAAAGCACAAGCAGTTACTACACCAGACCGGATCTTGTGCAGAGTCTTATCCGGACTACGCTTGAACCTGTTATCAAAGAAAAACTTTCTCGGTATCATACAAAGGAAGAGCAAGTTAAGGCTTTGTTGTCTATGAAAGTCTGCGATGCAGCATCTGGCTCCGGGCATTTTGCTCTTGCTATGGCAAGGACTATTGCCTGGTATGTATGCACCATTCGCACTGGCGAGGATAACCCTGCATCTCTGGATTACAGGAAGGCACTTAGGGAGGTCATTCAAAAGTGTATATATGCCGTTGACTACAATCCGGATGCAGTGGAACTATGCAAAGTCGTTCTCTGGATTGAGGGCTATTGTGCCGGTATGCCTTTGTCATTCCTGGACCACCATATACGCTGCGGTAATTCCGTTGTAGGTGTTACAGATCTGGATATGTTGCTGAAAGGCGTTCCTAAAGATGCATTTGCCTCCGATGACAAAGAAGTTCTGAAACGAATCAAGATACTGAACAATGAGGCACTGGCAGATATTAGAAGTATGCAACAAACTTCGGACGTTACAGCCTCAGGCGGAAACTTGTTCAACTCAGACAGTGCAATTAACCGCATTGATTCAGAACAGATAGGCCTGGCTGAGAAGGTTAGGGAAATATCCTCCCTTCCGGAAAACACACTTTTGGAGGAATTGAACAAGCAGAGTAGATGGGAGGACTTGATGAAGTCTCCAAGGGTTGAATGCTTGCGCCGCGCCTGCGATATATATACATACTCATTCTACAAACAGTTCACAGAAGAGGATGTAGTTACGGAAGAAATATACGAGACTCCAAACAATATTCCTTACACCCGGACAGTATATCGCGCACTTGAGGAAATCAAGCATATGGATGATGACTCGGAATTCGAATCACTGGAAAAAGGTTTTAAGAATGAAATCCTTTCTGTATCAAAGGGACATCGTTTCTTCCATTGGTGCATTGAGTTTCCTGAAGTATTTGCCAATGATGGAGGGTTTGATGTGATGTGCGGAAATCCACCTTGGGATAAAATCAAGGTCGAAGACAAAAAATGGTTTGAGAGTCACGGGCGTTCCGACATTGTCAATGCAGGTACTGCCGCGCAGAGAAAGAAGGCTATTGCCAACTTACCTGTTACAGACCCGGAATTGTTTGAAGAGTATACTAAAGCCCTGGCTGATGCTGAGTCCCAGAGCCGCTTCGTTCGCTTTGCTGGTCGTTTCCCTCTTACGGCTACAGGTGATATTGACCTATACCCGATGTTTGCTGAACTAAGCCTTTCATTCTCCAAAGAGGCGTGGGGGCTTGTGTTACCAACAGGTATTGCCGTGAACGACAGTAATAAGGTGTTCTTCTCTAAACTCATCGATGAGAATCGTTTGATGTCACTGTATGATTTCGAAAACAAGGAGGCATTATTTGACATACATCGAATGTTCAAATTCTGTCTTCTTACTGCCGGCAAGGAGCAGCCGCAGCCTCGTACGGTGAAAGGAGGTTTTTATCTGACTCGTCTTGACCATCTGCTTGACCCTAAGAGAGTTTATTCTCTTAGGACGAGTGATTTTGGTTTGCTTAATCCCAATACCAAAACTTGTCCTATTTTCAGGACTTCGCGTGATGCAGCATTGACGGCCAAGATATACCGCAATTCCGTTATTCTTTGGAATGAGATTACGAATAAGAATACTTGGAATGTCAGGTTTAACAGTATGTTTCATATGTCAAATGATTCCCACCTTTTCCGGACATACGACCAATTGATTGAATCTGGAGCAGTTCTGGAAGGTAACAATTTTTCTATGCCTGACGGGACAATTTATGTTCCTCTGTATGAAGGGAAAATGATTTGGCATTACAATCACCATTATGGGACTTGGCCTACAGGTGGTGAAAGGCCAAATTCAATAGATACTCCTTCTTTAGCTTCCCTTGCTGATCCGTCTGACAGCATTATGCCTTGGTATTGGGTGCCACTCGCCGAAGTCGAGAACCGAAAGGTGAAGACAAACAGTGACGGTGATGTGATTTGGGAGTGGAAGCATTCGTATATGCTTGGATATAGAGGGATAACAAATGCAACTAATGAGAGAACATTCGTTATTTCGCTTATTCCTTCCGATAAAGGTGTTGGCAACAGTACCACTCTGCTATTTGCAGAGGGTACTGTGGCCAACACCTTGGCGCTGGCAACAGCATCTTCTTTGCCGTTCGACTATGTTGCCAGACAAAAGATAGGTGGAAGTAATGCAAGCATTAGTTTTGTCAAGCAATTCCCTGTTATTCCATTTGAAAGAATCCCAGAAGACCTTCGTTGGGAAATCATCAAGCGAGTTGCCGAGCTCTGCTATTTCAACCATGACCTCGACGGGTGGGCAGAAGAGCTGTTTAACGAACTTTCTGAAGAGCAACAATATGAGCTCCCGCAACTTGGCAATAATCAGCCTTGGATTTTTGATCCTGACAGAAGAGCTGTACTTCAGGCTGAGTTGGATGCCATCTTTGCCCATCTGTATGGACTGAATACAGAAGATCTACGATACATCCTTGACCCGGAGGATGTCTGTGGCGTTGGATGTATCAATGAGACATTCAGAGTTTTGAAGGACAACGAAATCCGCCAGTATGGGGAGTATCGAACGAAACGACTCGTGCTGGATGCCTGGTATCGTTTCAGATTCGACATTTAGGATATGACAGGCAAGGATTTTATGCATCTATTGGCTTACGATGCCCACCATCAAAAGAAAGTATATAAATACATTGATTTTGAAGGTGGTATGTCGATGTTGGGTAGTTGCAATGTCCGATTCACATCGGCAGTGGATCTGAATGATGAATATGATTGCAATGCGGCGCTGTTTAATTACGAAACTTTTCAGAAAATTGTCACAGCGCTAAATTTGCCAGAAGAAATTGTCAAATTTGCCATCCAGAAAGATGCCAAAGAAATTTCTCACTGGGGAGTATGCAGTTTGTGCAAGACTTCGGATAATGTTTCCCTGTGGGAAAACTATGCCGGCGAAAATGGGATATGTATAGAGCTTGATGTTGAGAGAACTATACGAGCGCTTGAAAAGCTAGGGAAGAAGGTGCCGTTGCTGACTGTCTTTTATTATGATACAGTTTCAGGGATGGTTGAACGAACACTTGCTCGGCAAAAAGATGAGCTCTTGAAATTCATTATGATACATAGGCTTGTTGCATCTAAAAGTAAGATTAATGCAACGACCGGGATGAATTCGGAAGCCGAAGATGAGATGCGTTTGGTTCTTTTTGAAAGAGTTGAGTCTCAGGAGCCTGTGTATCTTAATTTGCCAAAGGATTGTATTACCAATGTGTTTTTCAACGATAAAATGTCAATGGCGAATCTTCGGAATCTAAGTTCTTTGCTGCGCAGAAAATATAATTTTTCGCCTCAACGGTTCTTTTTCGGTTGATGTTCTTCAACTTGATTTGTTGATTTGGATAGATACTGTTGAAATAGCTACTATTCAGTTTTTATTGATATTTTTGTAGGAAACATACTTTTGCATTATTGAAATGTCGCTTTTGATAAACATAGATAACTTGCTGAACAAGCAGCGGATAGAATCCAACAGGGTTGAGTTCAAAACCGGTTGGAATCCAGCTTCGATATACCATAGCATCTGCGCTTTTGCGAATGATATTGACGATCTTGGCGGTGGCTACGTCATCGTTGGTGTCGATACTGACGAAAACGGGGTTGCCAATCGACCGGTTGTCGGGATAGATGAGAGCCGTATTGATGGCATACTGCAGGAGATGATTGGCTACAATGCTAAGATTGCTCCTTACTACATGCCGAGGACTAGCGTGGAAGATGTTGATGGGAAAAAGGTGCTTGTCATTTGGTGCCCTTCCGGGGCAAATAGGCCATATGCTGTTCCGGAGAATATCACGGCCAAAAGCATTACAAAGGAGTATTGCTATGTCCGTTGCGGATCCAGTAGTATTATTGCGAAGGGTGAAGTCCTTGATGAACTGAGGGATTTGTCCGGCCGGGTCCCTTTTGATGAGAAAGGCAATCCAGAAATCTCTTTGGATGACATTTCTCTTGTCCTTCTTCGTGATCATCTTGTCAAAACCGGCAGCCGCTTGGCTCAGGATGTGATGAAGAAGCCTCTTGAGGAGATTTTGGAGCAGATGAATCTGTTTACCGGTCCATCGGAGAACAGGCTTCTGAAGAATGTTGCTGCAATGATGTTTTGTGAGCATCCTGAAAAGTTCTTTAAATATCTTCAGGTTGATGTGGTTGTTTTTCCTGAGGGTAAAATCAAGAGCCCGAATAACTTTAGGGAGAAGACTTTCACAGGGAGCGTTCCTCAGATTATTTCTCAGACAATGACTTTCCTCAAAACCGAAATCCTTTTTGTGACGGTGCAGAAAGTTTCTGGACAGGCAGAGGCTTTGAGATTCTGGAATTATCCATACGAGGCATTGGAAGAAGTGGTGGTCAATAGCCTATACCATCGTGATTACAGGCAATATGAACCTGTGGAGATTACAATAGAACCAGATTGTATATGCGTGCTTAACTGCCCGGGACCGGACAGAAGCATCAGCAATGAGGCGTTGGAGAAGGGCGAGCTTCTGAGAAGCAGGCGCTACAGGAACCGCAGGCTGGGTGATTTCTTGAAGGAACTTGACCTGACTGAAGGCCGTTCAACAGGTGTACCTACAATTCAGGAGAAACTTCGGGCCAATGGTTCTCCTAGAGCTATTTTCGAGACTGATGAGGATAGACTCGCATTTCTGGTGACAATTCCCGTACACGAAGGGTGTGAAAATCGGCTGAGTTCCGAAACAAGTTCCGAAACAAGTTCCGAAACACCGAAAAGGACTATCGATAAAATATTGAGAATCATCAAAGGACGTCCGGGAATTACTAATGCGGAACTGGCGAACATTCTAGGCATTTCCCCAAGAGCAGTTGGAAAGCATCTTAAAAAGTTGCGTAATGATAATCGAATTGTCAGGGTCGGTTCTCCGACCTATGGTGGGGGTTGGGAGATCCTTGAAGAATAGTTGAGAATTGCTGCTTTTCCTCCACTTAACTCCATACAAATTCACTTAAGTTCGAGTCCGAAATCTCCCCAAAAAAATGGGGTACAAAATGGGGTACGATTTGAAAAAATGCCTCTCAGATACTCTGAGAGGCATTTTCAGTGGAGATGGGCGGAGTCGAACCGCCGTCCAAACAACGCGCCAAGAGGCTTTCTACACGTTTAGTCGTCCTTTGGTTGTCGGCCGCGGCCTGCCGGAAGACGGGCTAACCGAAGCTTATCCTTTGAGGCTTGGCCGGATTTAAAGGAGTCCTCCGGTGCGTCCTTCTTGAATGATACCCCGAACTCGGAACAGAGAAGGCGTAAAGTCCGCGGGATACTCGTCGGAACCGCATCCTAGGCGGCTCGGATTAAGCTAATGCGACTTGGTCGATTAGGCAGCGAGTGCGTAGTTGTTATCAGCAACTAAATTTTTGGAGATCCAGTTTGGCGGGCCGGCCCTCCAGGAGCCCGACGTGCTTACCGCCCGGAATCATTGCTGTCAAAACCAGAACATCCCCAAGCGATTTGTGACAAAGATACGATGAATATTCCAGATTTGTTTCAAATCATAAAGAAAATTTGATGTGGGAGGTAACTTTTTGATAATCTGAAAAATAAGCTGTTGCCTTTGGGAGAATTGGACTGAAGGTTGTTAACTATATCTTTGCTAATCAGGGCGTTGTGCGCCATTGGCTGATTCTGAGTTGGTGCCGCATAATGTAGTCATAATCAAATAATATCATTGTTACCTATAGTGGAAAACGACTGATGGATAATGGCTTATGTGCTGAGCTGTAAAAGATTATCCTCCACGGCTCCCGATAGCGATGACAGGCGGCATCCCAAATAGCCTTTCCAACATTTGAAAGTGGGCTCATTGTTAAAAAATGATAGGCAAAGCTTTAAGAATATTCCTTAAGGATTGTTAACTTTGCAGGCTATGGCAAAGAACACGATTGAGAAAGCGATATACAACCGTACAGAACTGCTTCTGGGCGATGATGTTATGGAGGCTCTGGCGGCTGTCAGGGTGATCATATTCGGAGTCGGGGGAGTCGGGAGCTGGTGTGCGGAGGGACTGGTGCGCAGCGGGATCACGAAACTGACGATCGTGGACTCGGACAGGATCTGCATCACGAATGTGAACCGGCAGCTTATGGCGACGACTAAAACAGTTGGCCAGGTGAAGGTGGACGCGCTCAAAGCTCATCTTCTGGAGATCAACCCTAAGGCTGAGGTCACGGCGGTCCAGCAGATCTACTGCGAGGAGACGGCGGGACAGTTCAATCTTGATGAATATGACTACGTTATCGATGCTGTTGATTCTCTGAAAGATAAAGTGCATCTTATCTTAAACGCCACGTCAAGCAAGGCGAAGTTCTTCTGCTCGCTGGGGGCGGCGCTGAAGGTTGATCCGCTGAAGATCAAGGTGGCGGAGTTCTGGAACGTGCGGGGATGCCCGTTGGGGGCGGCGCTGAGGAAGAAGATGAAAAGGGCCAAGACGATGCCGGCCAAGAAGTTCCTCTGCGTGTATGACGATGAGGTGCTGCCGAACAGAGGGCATTGCCATAGCTGCGGCACGGAGAAGTGTATGTGCCCGAAGGCTCAGGACGGGCCAGGCAATCCGGACTTGCTGAACCACGAGTGGTGTTCCTCGAAGGCGCAGATCAATGGTACGACGGTTCACGTCACGGCCATATTCGGAATGACTATTTCCGGGCTTGTGATTGATGATATCTACCATCGTGTGCTGAAGGCTGCGGTGGAAGCTGTGAAAAAGCCGGAGTTCTGACGATAATATTCATAAACTTCGGTCGGCATATTCACGAATAAAGGTTGGCATATTCATAGATTCAGAAGGAGATGGAGCAGCAGAAGGTTTGGGACCCGTTGAGGAAGAAGGCGGTGGCGCTGACGCCGGAGGAGAAGGTGCGGCAGTGGTTCATCGGAGTGCTGAAGGAGCGGATGAAGGTGCCTGAATATATGATGATGAGCGAGGTGGCGATGAAGTTCGGAGGGAAGGATTTCAGGGCGGATATCCTCGTTTATGGCAGGGACACGGCTCCGCTGATGGTGGTGGAATGCAAGCGGGAGGATGTGCCGATGAGCAGGGAAGTGCTGGAGCAGGCGCTGCGGTACAATCTGGTGCTGAATGTGAAATATGTGGTGATAACCAACGGGTTGAAGACTTTTGGCTTCGTCCGGGACGGTGAGACTTATTCTCAGATGAAACAATTCCCGGATTGGGAGACAATGCAGAAATAGGAATATGGGTGCGACAATAACACAGGGATATCTTGACAAACCGATTTTCGGAATCGTGTCAGCGGCGGCGGAGGAACTTGGCGTGAGGGCTTTCGTGATCGGAGGCTATGTGCGTGACTGCTTCCTTGGCAGACCGAACGATGACATCGACATCGTGGTGGAGGGGAGCGGGATCCAATTGGCCGAGGCAGTGGCCGCGAAGATCGAGGAAAAGGAACGCCGGCATTGCAACGTGTCCATATTCAAGACTTTCGGCACCGCGATGCTGAAGTGGCACGGGGCGGAGATTGAGTTCGTCGGGGCCAGGAAGGAGTCCTACCGCCACGATTCACGCAAGCCGATTGTCGAGGACGGTACGCTTGAGGAGGATCAGGAACGCAGGGATTTCACTATCAACGCGATGGCGTTCAGCTTGCAAAAGGAGGACTACGGCGCGCTTGTCGATCCTTTCGGAGGCATCCGCGACCTTGCGGCGGGCATAATCCGCACCCCGCTGGAGCCGGAGCAGACCTACAGCGACGACCCTCTCAGGATGCTCCGCGCGATCCGTTTCGCCACGAAGCTCAGCACGCCGGAGCAAAAATTCACCATTGTCCTGGAATCCTTGCGTGCTATGAGGAATATGCGCGACCGGATGACAATCCTCTCAAAGGAGCGCATTGTCGAGGAACTGAACAAAATCCTCATCACGCCTCACCCTTCGATGGGTTTCAAACTGATGGACGAGACTGGGCTTCTTGAATATATCCTCCCGGATCTCTTGAAACTCAAAGGGGTGGAAACCGTTGACGGAAAGGGACATAAGGAAATATTCTCACACACTCTCCAGGTCGTTGACAATGTGGCGGCCTCTGAGATCGAGGGCATTGCGGCCGGTACTTTGAAGGATTTCACACCCGATGAGGGCGGAGACAGTTTTGTGGAGTCGGTGAGGACCCAGCCGAATGTGTGGCTTCGTTGGGCGGCCTTGCTGCACGACATCGGCAAGCCGGTCGCCAAGCGTTTCGACCCGTTGGTGGGCTGGACCTTCCACGGTCACGAGGTAGTCGGTTCCAAGATGGTTCCGAGAATATTCAAGGCTCTCAAGATGCCTCTGAACGAGAAGATGAAGTATGTCCAGAAACTAGTCAGTCTCCATCATCGTCCTATAGCCCTTGTGGATGAGGAGGTTACGGACTCCGCCGTGCGCCGTCTCCTGTTCGACGCCGGCAACGAGATCGATGACCTGATGCTCCTTTGCAACGCCGACATCACCTCCAAGAACCCGGTCAAGGTTGCCAAGATCCGGCAGAATTTCGAGCTTGTCAAGCGTAAGCTCGTCGAAGTCGAGGCCAAGGACGCCATCCGCAACTTCAAGAACCCGATTACCGGCGAATATGTAATGGAAGTCTATGGCCTGAGCCCGTGCCGCGAGATCGGTATTCTGAAGGAATATGTCAAAGAGGCCATACTGGACGGCCAGATCGGCAACAATTTCGAGGAGGCCGATGCCTTTATGCGGGTGAAGGCCGCCGAGATGGGGCTCGTGGCGGTCAAAGGTTGATTCATCACCGGTTTAGAACTCTACGGGCGTAATAGTTGGCTTTTTTCGCTTATAGAGGTTCCGCGGACTCTCTACAGGCGGGATTTTCAGCGAATCACGCTCTTGGAAAGACACGGCTCTTTAATGATAGGTTCCACCGTTGGTGCCGGAAGCGTTGTCACACGTGACATCCCCGCCCGCTGCGTCGCTGTAGGCAACCCTTGCCGGGTGATCAGGAATATATCCCAGGACAACATTTGAAGAAAGTACCAACAAATTAGGATTTCTGAAGAATTGTCTAAAGACCATCTTTACGGACTAATCCAAATGAAATAATTGGAATTGAAGAGAAGAATAATTACCTTAGCGCATGGAAGGAGTGCTCTATATGCAGAGCTCTACTTTCGGAAGGCTATGCATTACACAAAGAATTGACTTAAGAGGAACTTACACCTGCCCAAAGAAAGAGGTACATTATACGGATATCGACTTGATCGCCTTGGATAAAGGTGAGATATCAGTCAAGAAAGTTGTTGATCAGCTTATGGATAAGATGGAACAATATGCCAATTTCGGTTTTTCCTATATGCAGGAAAAAATGGAGGTTGATCCGAATTATTTCTTCAAAGAGGCGCCATTCCTTCATACTTTCCTGTCATTTCTGAATCAGGATGGTAATAACGATGAAGAACAGTTGGAAGAGTTGTAATTTATTATGTTTAAAATTAATATTTGATTATGAAAAAAGGGTTAGTGTTTCTTCTCGGTGCCATTACAGGTATTGTGCTGACATTCGTTTTCTTTTTCATCTTAGGTTTGGCAACGAGTGGCTCTCGTGTGGATGGCGTTGACTATTTTGAGGAAGTCGGGCAAGTGATGTCTGTGCAGGAATATAAGGTTATGCAAGTTCTTCCTAACGGCAATGCATTGGCGACCGAGCTGTCCAATGAGGAATATGATTGGTATCATGGGGCGGTTGTTCTTCTTGTGGCAGGAGATGATGTCCATTATTATGATGAGCAAGTCGTCAAGAAACCAGAAGGCAGCCGATTCAGGCAAGTTGGCACATATCGGTACAAAACCGAGCAAGGATTTGTCAAGACCGTTCCTGCAGTCGCCCTTATACGTTAGTATGGCGACATACACCGCTAGATGTCACTTGTGGCTCAAAAAAACATAATGGCATACAGCTCTGTACTACACAGGTGCAAAGGTATGATTGTTGATTTTCTCTTGGCTGAACATTTGGTGTATGGCGCGAAAAAATGTATTTTTGTAAAGGTATGGATCAGGTTCATGCCTTTATGAAAATACACTTTGACTATGGCTATCGACAACGCTTTGCCTTGGTTTCCGCTGACGCCGGACTATATTGACAAATATTACAATGATGTCTTGAAGTACCTTCGGGACTCTTTCCTCAAGGACAAGACCGAACTTGATGAAGATAAATCATTCTGTACCACATCGTCTTTGTTGGTGCGGAGGGGCGAGGAAATACGTGCCATGTATGTTTCGCGTCCACTGCTTGACACCCTGTCCTCTGCTAAAAAAGATCTTGAAAGGGACGCGAAGATCATCGCGGCCACGACGCTGTACCTTAGCATGTTCGATAAGAAGGAAGAGGCGGTCCGTTATATGTCGATGCTTTGCTACCTCCTCTCGCTTGTCTTGCCGGAATTGTCAGGGTCACTCTCCTCGATTGTGTTGAGGTGTGTCAAGGCTTCAAAGATAACTGACGCCGGATATTGCATGGACGATGTCATAGAGTTCAATGTCCCGGATCTGGTGAAGAGGATGGAGAACGCCTCGATGGATGAGGCCGAGGATATTCGGTGGTTCCAGAATCATGGCGCGGTCAGAATCGACCCTGAAGGTGTTTCAATATATTCGATGAGCCGTCTTTTTGTGAATATGAAAGCGCCAGCTCTTCGCCCTGCCGTGGTCATAGAGGATGGTCAGGTGCGTGTCATGCAGGCTAAGAAGCAGGGAAAGTCCGGGGACTTTGACATGGATAGGTTTCTGGCCGAGTGTGCCGAAGTCGAGGATGACGAAGATAAGGCTACCCTGAAGACTTATGAGGATGGGGAGATGATTACCGTCAAGGTGAAGAGCGTGACGTATGACACCATATTCGCGGAGAGTATCGATCCGGCATACACGGTGGTCACGGGGCCTATCCGTATAATCGGAGCGTCGAATGTCCGAGGTTTGTACATGACGGACTTCGCAAGGAACATGAGGGTGGGCGATGTCATCAATGTGGAGTACCTCAAAGAGCAGGAGTGTTTCAGTATTGATGACACGGTAATTGATTTTATCTACGATCGTTATTGGGCCACACAGGATGACGGCTCGACATTCGAGAGCACAGTGGGAACCCTTTTGTTCCAACGATGTGGCGAGGTTCCAAACACTTGGCTGACAAGGGAAGGCTTTCTTGTGCGTACAAAGGGAGACGAATCTTATCCGCGCTTCACGCAGAAATGTCTGGACATCGTGGAATATGACAAGAAGTACGACTTCATCATCGCGGAAGTGTCTGATGATGAAATTGAGGACAAACCGTTTGATGAGAGCGAGGCGAGAGACAACTTCATACATTCCCTTCTTTATCTGAACAAGAAGATCCTGTCTCCGGCACCTAAAAAGCCTGAGATTAAGAGAATATCCTCAGAGTTCCTGACTGAGTTCCACCGGATTGAGGAACTGAGGTCGGAAAGTGTGGTCATCGGCACCGAAAACCGCCGTGATGTCATGAGAACATGCACCTCACTGGCTTTCATATTGGGTGATGATTCTGATTTCGGATACTATGTGACAAGCTTTGACTATCTTGACACCCTTGTTTCCTTCGCCAGGATGGAGTTCGACTCGATTAAACCATTTGACAAGAAGAATCTTTCCGGAGAAAGGATTTTGACTATGGGAGTGATCACCAACATCCTTGCCTTATACGGAAAGCCGGAAGAGTCGGAGGTGTTTGACCGCACCATCAGGCAGCTGCCTGGTACATCCATGTCAGCTGTCGCCAAGTTGATCCAGGCCGCCAACCGGTTTATGGGCACCCCGTCTCTGGAACGTCTCCGCATAGACCTTCATAGGGAAATATGCACGATTCTCGGTGTGTCGGACTCAATTGTGGCGAAGGTTGAGGATGATGGCAGATTCCCGTTTATGCCGGAAGGAGAGAACATCGAGCATAAGATGTCATGGGTCTTCGACAATGAGACCGGACTGTTCAACGAGACGTCGCAGAGCTTCAAATGCATGAAGACAATCTGCGCTTTTATGAACAGGTACGCGGAGCAAGGCGAGAGCCATTTGTATATCGGAACCGATGAGAAAAGGCGTTTCGTTTCCGGTTTTCAGGCGGACATTGACGAACTCATTAAAAAAGGGGAGATAAAAGCGGCAGGGGATGTCGAGGATGAATACATGAGGGTGATCGTGATGGGAAAGATCCGGGACCGTTTCCCTGACACATATCAGAACGTCACTCCGAGAATCTGTTATGACGGCAAAGTGCTGGATCTGTGCGTCCAGCCGGCGAAGGAGGGAGTGGTGTACCTCAATGGTGTCGCATACTATAGGTCTGGTTCCGAGAGCAAGGTCATGAGCGCTACCATCGAGGAGGAACTGCGGAACAGAAAGTATCTTCTCCGAAGCGGAATGGCTGACAAGATCGATGCCGCGAGACGTGCCATAAACTCGGGACATACGATATGTCTGGTCGGCTATGACTCTTCGAACAGCAACACATCAGACAAGGACAGAAAGGTGGAGGCGTTCGCTTTCACAGATAACAAGCGTTGTGACTCTCTTTGGGCGTTTGATCCTAAGGACCGGAAAAACAAGGTGTTCCATCTTCGGCGTGCGGATGTGGTCAAGGTCTTGGATGAGAGATGGAAATATGCCAAACTTCACAAGACATACGAGCTTGACATTTTCGGTTTTTCCGGAAACGAGAACATCCCGTTTGACATCGTGCTGAAGACGACCAGGGGGAAGAACCAGTTCCTTGATCAAAATCCGTCGGCTGTGGGATATATTCAGAAAATGGAAAGCGGTGGCTGGAGGGTCAAGACTGTTCTGTTCAATTCCCTTTCTTTGGATGCCGCCTGCAGTTTCTATCTGGGCGTTTCGGATGAGATGGACATCAGCTCGTCTCAAGAACTTAAGAAAAAGGTCACAGAGAGATTGGATAGAATTGTGGCCGGAATGTAAAGTGAAAATTCACTAAGGTTCGACAGATATGAATATGAGAAAAGAGTGACCCGGAAACCTCTTTCGGGGTCACTCTCTTATGTAATACAGGAAAACTGTTCCTTAGTCCAGATACTCAATCTTGAAATCGTAGTCCCACTGCGTGAAGTAGAGGTTGCCTTTGTCCCATTCGACCTCGCCGCGCTGGAAATCAACGGTATCGCTGCGAGGATATTTCTTCTCGGGATCGAGATTGCCGCCGAAATCGGAGTTGATCACCATTCTGTATGGCTCGATGCCGCCGAGGAAGAAATCGCCGCCGTAGGAGGTTATTCCGAAACTCTGGTCAACCGGAACCCAGCCAAAGCCTTCGAAATAGACCTCACCCCAGTCGTGGAGGTTGCCGGCGCCTGGGTGCATCATCAGACCGCTCTGCCATCTGGCTGGAATCCCTTTGTAGCGGCACATCGTGATGAACAGCAGTGTCACCTGGCCGCAGTCGCCGTGGTGGTTCGTCAGGACATATTCGGGAATATTCTCAATTGTGGAATAGTCTCTGGCCGATGCCCACGGGAATGTCTTGTCGATCCAGGTGTAGATCGCCTTGGCCTGAAGGTAAGGGTTCTCGATGCCGGCAGTGACTGAATCTGCGGCGGCCTTGAGCCTGTCCGTGAAGATCACGTGCTGCTCACGTTCTGCGGTATATTCCTTATATTCAGGATCATTGACATTGTAGGCCAGGACTTTGGACGGATCGATAGGGTGCCATTCGCCGCTGGAGGTATATTCAAAGATCTCGTGGAAGACGGTCGGTTTGTTCTTTACGGTCTTGGCCTCCATATAGACGCTGCTGTGCGGGTGCGAAGGTTCCGAGAATGTGAGCTGCTCCACAGGGTACGCAGCGCCGTTGGCTCCGGCCTCTATGAATTTGAAGTCGGTCTGGCGGGCCACATCCTGGCGAGGAAGCGGCAGCCAGCAGCGGAGTGTCTGGCCTGGGCGCAAGGTGTTGGCGTGGACGGTCAGGGTGAACGTCACTTTCATTCTCTTCGGCAGGGCGAAGTAAGGATTTTCCTTGCCATCGGCGAGGTTCTCCAGAACCTGCCTCTTGATCTCAGGAATCGTCACCGCGTCAATGGCTTCGTGGCCGCTCAGCGAGGTCCCGCTCTTGGACAAGTCCTCGTCCTTTGAATCTGCCGCAGCCTTTATCGCGGCTAATTCGGGATTGATCCTGAACAGGTTGCGTGCGGCCGCCGTGAAGTACATCGTGCGCTTCCCGATCTGCATCGCCTCCAGCTCTCCGGAAGCTGTCCACTTGTCGATCTGCTCGTCAGTGACATCAGGAACATATTTCTGAATATATTCCTTGACATCCTCCCGCGTGGCGCAGAACTCCGTCGCAAGCCTTTGCGCCAAGTCCTTATCCCACGAATATTTGTACCTCATCTGCCTCGGCAGCCAGATGTTCGCGGCCAGCGCGACCGCCACCAGCGTCCACAGTACGATCTCTTTTCTTTTCATCGCCATAACTTACAACAGTTTGAGTCCGAGTCCAGGGCGGTCAGGGAGGGTGATCTTGCCGTCAACGACGGTCATTCCCTCGAAGCGGTCGTTGGCAATCAGGAGGTTACCGTCGAGGTCGGCGAAATCCACGGCAGGGGAGATCTGGGCGGCGGCGGTCACGGCGCAGGAAGTCTCGGTCATACAACCGACCATCACCTTCATCCCCTCGGCGCGGGCGTAGTTCAGCATCTTCCAGGCCTCGCGCATTCCGGTGCACTTCATCAGCTTGATGTTGATGCCGGTGTAGGCTCCCTTAACCCTCTGGACATCAGCGAGGCGCTGGATGGCCTCGTCGGCGAATGTCGGGAGCGGGCTGCGCTCGGTCAGCCAGGCGTTCTCGTCCAGCATCTCCTTCGGCATCGGCTGCTCAACCATCACAACCCCTTGATCCTTAAGCCAATGGATCATCTCAAGGGCCTTCTCCTTGTCTTTCCATCCTTGGTTGGCGTCTACGGCGAGAGGCAGGTCGGTGATCTCACGGATGGTCTCGATCATCTCCTTGTCATTGTCGAGCCCGACCTTGACTTTAAGAATATTGAACTGCTCGGCGCATTCCTTAGTCTTCTCGCGCACCACGTCGGCGGTGTCGATTCCGATCGTGAAGGTTGTGTTAGGAGCCTTGGCGGCGTTGAGCCCCCAGATCCTGTACCACGGCTGGCCCATCAACTGTCCCACAAGGTCGTGCAGCGCGATGTCCACGGCAGCCTTCGCGGCGGTGTCGCCCTCGTTGATCCCATCCACATAAGTCAGGATGTCATCGATCTGGAACGGGTCGCTGAACTGCTCCAGATTGACCTTGCCCAGGAAGTTGCAGACACTCTCCACGGTCTGTCCGAGGTACGGCGGCATCGAAGCCTCGCCATAGCCGGTGAACCCGTCATATTCAATCTTCACCTGCACATCCGGCGTGGTGGTTCTTGAATATGACGCCACGGTGAACGTGTGCCGCAGCTTAAGCTCATACGGCTCGAAACTCAGCTTCATTCTGGCCGAGCCGCCAACTTTGTATGGTTTAGGAATATTACCGCCGCTCTCCTTGCCGGCGCATCCTGTGACGAGTCCCCCCGTCCCGATGAGCAGTCCGCTCCCGGCGGTCACCATCCCCGCCGTCCTAAGAAAATCCCTGCGTTTCATTGTGCGTGAATTTTATATGTGTATAATATTTATCATGATTTTAAATTGTTCCTCCATATTCTCCTTTACAAGAGAAAGTTCGACTTAACATTGTTAAGTTTGACTAAATTATGGTTTGAGTGCTAACGCTTTATAATCAAAGATTTGCCCTGCCGTTTTGATGAATGTGCTAATTGTATTTCGACTAAAGTTCGACTAAAGTTCGACTAAAATCCACCTCTTTCTTTGCTTGGTCAATCTGATAATCCGGCATAGGAAAGAATCGCTTCTGTTGTTCCGTGAATACTTTACGTATTCCTCTTCCTATGGTGTCTATCATATTGAAATTGACCATACCTTGGCATAATACATAGTTACGGTAGAACTTCTGCGGGCCGTTTTGTTCAATCGCGTTTTTGACTGATCCAGGCAAAAAGAAACCTCCATTGGCGAATGTTATTGAATCGGGTTCCTCTACCATGGTTATTCGCTCCTGCATTGTGTAGTCCTGATGCGCGATACAATTGTGGAGAACTTCGCGTATGCTATAGTCATCGTATTGCTTGACGATGTCAGGAAACAAAGTCCCTCCAGGCAGAATACGCTGGTTAAGATTCCTGATCTTTGACAGAGCTTCATTGACAGTCAGGATGAAAGGTGTCGAGAAATGTTCGTAGTCAATTTTCTCGTTATGCTCATCAACAAGCACCCAGGTGATGGTAGCCACGGCAGGGCTGATCAAGTGGGTGGATGTCTCTTTGCCTAAGAGTAAGATTGCCGCCCGTGTCAGTTTCCTTTTTATGGCCACACCAGCGTGGCATAGCAATTCCATATCATCCCAAGTCTCAACTTCTTTGGCCAAACGAGGATGAACAGACTTATATTCATTACGTGCCTTTTCCAATGCTTTGGTGTCAAGGTCGTTCAACGTGGCGTTTGGCACAATCTCCGCTGACCAGTCATAAACCGGACTGTTCTCTTCAAGAATGGCATTCAGCCTTTCTTGAGTCAGCTCAACCAAGGAATCCTCTATTCGTTGCCATGCTTTATTGTGGGCATAGACAGGAAGTTTGGGGCGGTGCTTAGGAATATGTATTACCCATACTTTCTTGCCAGTGTCATCGGTGACAAATTCTTCCACGTCAAGTCCTTCTGTCGAGAGATTGGCACAGCGTTCTGTCAATCTCAGTGTCGCTTTCTGACGATTATAATTATAAGTGTCGGTTCCGATGATCCTCAAAGAGTTGTCTTGTACACCTATCACAAGATGTCCACCCTCCATATTCGCGATGGCAGAGACATACGAGATGACATCGTCTTTCTCATCTCCACAAAAAGAGTTCTTCAAGTTCTTGAACTCTTTCCATTCGCACCGCGCATTCTCCTGAGGATATTCGCGAAGAAGATATTGTTGCAGTTCCTGTTCGAGCATATATCTTATTAATCGGAGGGTTGGATTCTCTTTAGTAGCTAAGTCAATGACAATCTGTGATGAATTCCATCATCTGAGGAACCTTGCCGAGGGCGGAGTGGAAGAGTTTCATCTGGTTGCGGGTGCGGACGAGGTTGTGCTCCGGGTACTTGATCTTGTAGTAGGTGTCGCCGCCTATGTAGTCGGCGAAGAACCTTACTGCCTGCATGAATGGGAACAGACAGGCGGCGTATGGCAGATTCTCCCTCTCGATCGGGGAGAGGAACGGCTTTGTCCCTTTCAGATAGCCTCTTGTGAAGGCTTTGAAGATCTCCATGTCGAAATCGACCTTGTCCAGTTCCGGCGAATCCTCGGCCACAGGGTTGGCGGCGGTGCGCAGGAAGTCCCCGAAGTCGGAGAACACATAGCTTGGCATCACGGTGTCCAGATCGATGACGCAGAGGATCTTGCCGTCCTTGTCGAACATCATGTTGTTGACCTTCGTGTCGCAGTGGCATATTCTTTTAGGAAGCTTTCCCTCACGGTGCAGCTGCTCGGCCTTGCACATCTGGATCCCGTATTTGTCGATGTCTTCCAGTATCCTGTGAAGTTCCTGATCTCCTGTCTTGTCATCTGCATGCAGACGTCCGGCCCTGTCCTCTCTGACAGCCTCGACCAACTGCCTGAGCCTCAGCTCCATGTTGTGGAAGTCCGGAATCGTCTCTCCGAGCGTGTCCGGGATGTCGGCAAGCATCGCCTCGAAAGCCCCGAAAGCCTCGCCGGCGTACTCTGAATACTCCGGATTGACGGTCTCGTAGGTGTAGGCGTCATTGATGAACACCGAAACCCTCCAGAACTTGCCGTCTTCCAGGCAATATGTCTTCGGCTTCTCGCTCATCAGCACTTCAACCTTCTCACCTTCAGGCCTCAACGGAATGAACCTCAATACCTTGCGGTCGATGTCCTCCGCTCCTTCGGCCTCTAATTTTTTACGAATATGTCTGGTCACGGCCTCGATGTTGCTCTGGAGCAGATCCACGTCCGTAAAGATCGCGTTGTTGATCCTCTGCAGCACGTAATCCGGCGCGCCGCCCTCCGTGACAACCTTGTAAGTGTCGTTGATCAGCCCGTTGCCTAAAGGCTTTATCTCCTTGACCTCGCCCTCGATGGCGAAAAGTTCAACTATTTTTTTCAGATCTGTCATTGTTAGTGTCATTTTTAAATATCAATCTCTCAAAGATAACCATTTCAATCAGGAATTTCAAGTCTTGGCCAATCATTTGATTACGAAAATTGTTATTTTTGCGGTTAACTCTTCACCGCTTGCGGAAAGTGACTTTGCAATGACATTCGTGCGTGAGAGGTTTTTTATTAGTCATTATGGAACTTTATGAATATGCCCGTCCGGGGCTGATGGCCGGGAAAAAGATACTTTATGTGCACGGGTTCGCTTCCAGCGGGCAGAACGGGAGTGTCAGGACGCTGAGGCTGCTGATGCCGCGGGCTCAGGTGCTGGCGCCGGATCTGCCGGTGGAGCCGTTCGACGCGATGGAGTTGTTGAGGAATATGGTCGTGTCCGAAAAGCCTGATCTGATTGTCGGCTCCTCAATGGGGGCGATGTACGCGGAAATGCTGTACGGCGTGGACAGGATTCTTGTGAACCCGGCGTTTCAGCTGGCGGACACGCTGCTGAAAAACAATGGGCTGGGACGGCAGGAGTTCCATAACCCTCGTCAGGATGGCGAGACATCGTTTCTGGTCACAAAAACCCTTCTGGAACATTTCCGGGAGGTCAGCTCGCATTGCTTCGAAAGGGCTTCGGAGGACCAGGACAAGGTTTTCGGGCTTTACGGAAAGCGCGACACCCTGGTACACACATTCGATCTGTTCTCCGGACATTATCCGCAGGCGGTCAGGTTCGACGGCGAGCACTATCTTAACGACGAGGCGATCCTCCATTCGCTGCTGCCGGTGATCCAATGGATAGATGACAGGCAGAATGGCGTTCAGAGGCCGGTGCTGTTCATCTCGCTGAGCGACAGGATCATCAACCACTCCAGCGGGTTCCACAAGGCTGTGGCCACGCTGGCCGCGGACTATGACATCCACATTGTCGCCGGGGTGCCGTACAACAATCCCGAATTGTGTCAGAAGGTCTTTGGATGGTGCGAGGAGAACCTCGGTGTCCCTGTCTGGAACCGTGTCACGATAACGAACCATAAGAATCTTCTACTGGCTGACTATCTGATCGACGCGGAGCCGGAAATCAATGGCGGCGAGGACTTTATGGGCACGATGGTCCATTTCGGCTCCGACGCCTTCAAGACCTGGGAGGATGTCCTGACCTTTTTCGCGCGTCTCGGCGGACAATAAGTTCCTTTTACTGCCACTGGGTTTGTTGAAGACTGATGCGTTCAGTCATTTAGACAAGCTCAGAGACTGGATGAAGCTGGCTTTGTGATTGGATGGAGGTGGCTTAGAAGCTGTTTTGAATTGTTTGTTTGAAGGTTTGAGAGTGAAAAACTTCAGTTTCGACCGCTTCTTCCAAGGAAGATAGCGGTGCTATCTGACTGAAGAAGCGGGAAGAAAATGAAGATTTTTCACCTCAAAGAACATTTCAAACAATTCAAAACAACTTCTTAGTCGGCGGGGAAGACCACTCCTGCCTGGCGGCGGATCTCGTCAAGGATTTCAGCCGTGACGAGTGATGTCTCCAGGCTGTTGACAGACGATTCAAGGCGGCCTGAATCCAGCACGTCGATGAATTCCTTGAACTCGCAGAGGTACTCGTCAGCGTCAACCGGCACGGAGATGTTCTCAGCCTGAGGGCCTGAGGACCGTCCGGAGGTCGGTGCGCCGCGTCTGGTCAGCGATGCCTCACGGGTGATGTGGATCTGGTCCAGCGACAATATTCCTCCGTCGCAGGAAATCTCGGTGCGAAGGTTCGAGTCCGCTATCTTTGAATATATTACCGTGGCGTCCATCCCTTCATATTCAAAGATCACACTGCCTTGCAGGTCAACACGTTTACTTATGGCCCCCACCGGCACCTCGCAGGTCGTGACGCTGGCCTTGATTCCTTTCGGCCGGCCGAAAAGTGAGACCATCGGATAGACCGTGTATATTCCTATGTCCATCAACGCCCCGCCCGAGCGCTCCGGATTGAGCGAGCTTGGCACCGCTGAACTGTCCTCTCCGGCGATGATCCTCTTGACCAGATCGTATTTCGATGAATATTGGCAGAACGCCGCGAAGAAATGACGGACATTCCCCAGTTCGTTGAGCCTTAGTCTGGCGTTCCTGAAATTCGGAGTCAGCGTGGAGATCATCGCTTCCATCAGCATCACACCGTTCTCCCTTGCTGCTTTGACCATCTCGCTCACTTCGCAGGCGTTGGAGGCCATCGGCTTCTCGCACAGCACGTGCTTGTGGTGCCTCAGGCACTTGATCGCGATGTCGTGGTGCGTGTCGTTGGGAGTCCCGATATAGATCGCGTCGATTTCAGGATCGGATGCCATCTCGTCAACGTCCGTGTACACTTTCCCGATGCAATGCGCCTCGGCGAACCTCTTCCCGCTTTCCCGCGAGCGAGAGCACACCGCCGCGGCCTCGAACCGTGGCTCCATCACGGCCCCTTTGAGAACCCAGTCACTGATGCGACCGGTGCCTACTATTCCGAATCTTGTCTTTTTCATTTCAACGCCCCTCTAAGTTCAAGATAATCAATCGCCGCGGTCTTTGCGGAAGCTTTCCCCGCCGTGTCTATGGTCATTACATCGTAGCCGAGTCTCGGTACAAGCCCGGCGGTCTTGTCGCTGAGCTCAGGTTCGATGAGAATCAGTCCGCTGACCGCCTTTTTCATCTTGTAGGCCGCCTTGACCACGGCTTCGGAGGCGAAAGTGTCACAGACAAGGTATATCCTGTCCTTGTCCGTGAACTTCTCTTTCGCGATCTTCTTCACAATAAACTCCACGTCCTTCCCTTTTTCGTGGAAGGCGGTCGCATAGCCGATCAGCCCCTCTGGAACCAACGCCTTCACAAACCCTTCAGGGTAAGCGGTTTTCAGCGGTTCGTGGAAGAATATGACAACCGGCCTTGGCCCCAGCGAGTCTGGGAAGAAGCCTTTCTCGTCAGCGGGCTTGAATACCTTACCGAATATCTTGTCACTGTTGTGGTAGAAACTCAACTCCTCCACGATTATCCTGCTTCCGTTCTCAGCCTTCACCCTTTCGCGAGGGCTGGATTCCTTGAATATGTTCAGTCCGATGATGCCCAATAGGGAGACCAGCAAGGACGCGACTACCGAAATGATCACTTTTTTCATTACCGCATCAATATTTAATGTTTTACACTATCACAAAAATAATTAAATTTGTACGAATATGCCAAAGTTTAACCCCATATCGCGTTGGTCCGAAAGGAACCAGCTCCTTGTGCTCAGCCTCGTCGTCGGAATCGTGGTCGGGCTTGCCGCCGTGCTGCTCAAGACCTTGATCTCGGTGCTCCAGGAGGGCTTGCGTGACGCTTTCGGAGGAGTCCTGGGCGGATCATTGTACTATCTTGCACTGCCTGGAATCGGAATGCTCCTTGCGATGCTGTTCTGCAAGTATGTGATCAAGGACAGTATCGGCCACGGTGTCACCAAGGCCCTTCAGGCGGTCTCAAGGCACGAGTCCAGGATCAAGCCGCACAATATGTGGTCTTCCGTCGCCGCGAGTTCCGTCACCATCGGATTCGGCGGATCCGTCGGAGCGGAGGCCCCGATCGTCTATACCGGAGCCGCCATCGGATCCAACTTCGCCCGCTATATGGGATTGTCCTACAGGAGTATGACTGTGCTGCTGGGCTGTGGTGCCGCGGCCGCCGTGGCTGGAATATTCAAGGCTCCTCTCGCCGGAGTCCTTTTCGTGCTGGAGATTCTGCTTTTCAACATTTCGATGACCTCAATGATGCCGCTGCTGCTGTCAACCGTCTCAGCCACAGTGGTTTCCTATACTCTTCTTGGCTCATCCACCCCGTTTGAATGCACCCTTACCCCGTTCGTGCTCAAGAATATTCCTTATTACATCATTCTTGGACTTTTCTGCGGGGCGTGCTCCATCTATTTCATCCGTACGACCTTGAAGCTGGAGGACCGGATCGGCAAGATGGAGAATGTCTATCTGAAATGGATAATGTGCGCGGTCGGGCTCGGAATCCTGATATTCCTTTTCCCTCCGCTCTATGGCGAAGGCTATGAGTCTCTTGGTGTGCTGCTTAACGGGAAGGAACTTTCGCTTGACGGACAGACTCCGCTTGCGTTTCTGGCACACAGCCCGTGGTCCGTGCCGATCTTTTTCATGCTGATCCTTTTGTTGAAGGTGTTCTCAATGACTTTGACAAACGCCGGCGGTGGAGTGGGAGGAACTTTCGGTCCGACCTTGTTCGTCGGCGCGATCGCGGGATTCGTTGTGGCGAGAACACTCAATATGCTTTTTGACGGGACGTCTGTCATTGTCCCTGAACAGAATTTCGTTTTGGTAGGGATGGCCGGGCTGATGGCCGGCGTGATGCAGGCCCCGATGACGGCGATCTTCCTTATCGCCGAGATCTCAGGAGGTTATGACCTGTTCCTGCCTTTGATCCTTACCTCGACCATCGCTTTCGGAACGACCAGAATTGTCGAGAAATATTCCATCTACACCAAACGTATAGCCCAGAGAGGAGAACTCCTGACCCACGACAGCGACCAGGCCGTGCTGACCCTTCTGAAGGTGTCCGATGTGATAGAGACCGATTTCTCGACGGTGAAGATAGACGACACCCTCGGCCGCCTTGTCGAGGTCGTCTCCGAATCCACCAGAAACATATTCCCTGTTCTGGACTCGGTGGACCGTTTTCAAGGGTTCGTCTCTTTGGAGGACATCCGCAAGGACATGTTCCGGACCGATGAATATGAGACCCTGCACGTCTTCAACTTCATGCGGAGCGCCGAGGAATATGTCTATGAGGACGAGAAGATGGATTCTGTGATGAAAAAGTTCGAGGTCACATCGGCTTGGAACCTTCCTGTGGTGAGGCGTGACAGAACCTACGTCGGGTTCGTCTCCAAGTCCAAGATCTTCTCGGCTTACCGGGACGAGCTGAAGGTCGTTTCCCAGGATTAATTGATAACACTCTGAATATGAAGAATATCTATATTGATTATATTGCCCGTGCCATCGGAGTCAAGGATTGGCAGGTCGAGAACTGCGTCCACCTTTTCGAGGAAGGAAACACCATTCCGTTCATCAGCCGTTACAGGAAGGAGAAGACCGGAGGGTTGGACGATGTAGCCGTCGCCGAGATCAAGCACTGGAACGATGTGTTCACGGAGATGGAGAAGAGGAAGGAGGGCATACTGTCCACGATCTCCGAGCAGGGAAAGCTTACGGACGAGTTGCGCTCCAAGATTGAGAATTGTGTGGTGGCCAGTGAGTTGGAGGATCTGTATCTGCCGTACAGACCTAAGAGGAGAACCCGTGCCACGATGGCGAAGGAGAAAGGTCTGGAGCCGTTGGCTGACAAGATGTGGAAGGTTGAGGTGGCTGACCCGGAGACTGAGGCCCGAAAATATGTCGGGGATAAGGTCGGTTCGGTTGAGGAGGCCCTTGCCGGAGCCCGTGACATCATCGCCGAGCGGCTTTCCGAATCGCAGACCGTCCGTGAGAACCTCAGGCACATATTCAGAACCCGCAGGATAGAGTCCAAGGCCACAAAAGCGGCCTCAAGCAATGCCGAGGCTTCGAAGTACAGGACTTATTTCAATTTCTCGATGCCGCTCCAGAGGATTCCTTCGCATAACCTTTTGGCGATACTTCGTGCTGAGAATGAGGGCTTTTTGTCTGTAGGGCTCGATGCGGATCCGGAGAAATGCGGCAACAAGATTTATTATGATTTTTGTCAGGAACATCGTTATCCTGGTTCCAAGCTTGCCGACCAGATCCGTCAGGCCGTTGATGACGCTTATAAGCGTTTGCTTGAGCCATCGTTGACCAACGAGATTGTCAAAGAGGCCAAGGAAAAGGCTGACATCGAGTCGATTAACGTTTTCGGAGAGAATCTCACGCAGCTTCTGCTTTCCGCTCCGGTAGGCCAGAAGAGGACAATGGCGATTGACCCTGGTTTCCGCAACGGTTGCAAGATCGTCTGCCTGGACGAGCAGGGAAACCTCCTGCACCACGAGATCATATTCCCTCACCCGCCTCAGAGCGAGAAGATCAAGTCGATAATGGCTGTTTCCTCAATGATTGATGAATATGCCATCGAGGTCATCGCCATCGGCAACGGCACGGCATCCCGTGAGACGGAGGACTTCATCAAACGTGTCGGGATTCCGGAGAACGTCAAGGTGTTCACTGTCAGCGAGGACGGAGCGTCGATATATTCGGCCTCCGAGGTCGCGAGGCAGGAGTTTCCGGATGAGGATGTGACAGTCAGAGGAGCGGTGTCGATCGGCCGACGTCTGATGGATCCGCTTTCGGAGCTCGTCAAGATCGACCCTAAGTCATTGGGTGTGGGGCAGTACCAGCACGATGTGGATCAGAATCTGCTTCGGGAGAAACTGGACAACACCGTGGTTATCTGCGTGAACAGCGTCGGAGTGAATCTCAACACCGCCAGTCCTTACCTCTTGAGTTATGTCTCGGGCATCGGTCCGGCTTTGGCATCGAACATTGTGGAGTACCGCTCTTCGATCAAGGGCTTCTCCTCCAGAACCCAACTCCGTAAGGTCCCGAAACTCGGCCCGAAGGCTTTCGAGCAGTGCGCCGGCTTCCTTCGCATCCAGAACGCCGAGAATCCTCTCGACAACTCAGCCGTGCACCCAGAGTGCTATCACATCGTTGACAGGATGGCTTCCGATCTGGGTGTCAGCACCAAGGAACTGGTCGGAAATGAGGAGTTGATCAAGAAGATCGATCCGTCGGCCTACGTGGAGGGTGAGTTCGGCCTTCCAACGATCAATGATATTCTGAAGGAATTGGCCAAGCCCGGCCGTGACCCTCGCCAGAGCGCCCTGGAATTCAGTTTCGCCGAGGATATCCACGAGATTGATGACCTCAAGCCGGGTATGGAACTGCCGGGAATCGTCACGAACGTGACCGCTTTCGGAGCCTTTGTTGACATTGGCATCCACGAGAACGGCCTAATCCACGTCTCCCAGATGCGTGGCCAGAAAGTGAAACTCCACCAAAAAGTCACCGTCAGCGTCCTCGATGTCGATCTCGACCGCAAACGCATCTCGCTCCGTCTTTTGACCGGAAAGTAAACCGTTCGGTCGCTGAGCTTGTGGTTCGATGAAGCTCACCAACCATCGAATCACCCAAGTGAGAAGCTGTTTTGAATTGTTTGAAATGTTCTTTGAGATGAAAAATCTTCATTTTCTTCCCGTTTCTTCAGTCAGATAGCACCGCTATCTTCCTTGGAAGAAGCGGTCGAAACTGAAGTTTTTCACTCTCAAACCTTCAAACAAACAATTCAAAACAGCTTCTGAATAACTTAGTTAGCTGATTCTGCGGTCGCTGAGCTTGTCGAAGCATCGAAGCACCCCATAGTTCAGTGATGTGCCGTCACGAACCTTAGCCACCCGCGGCTATAAGCGGGAGGGGCCCAGCCTCCGGCTGGGAGGGACGGAGCGCGAAGCGCGGAGGGTTCGTGACGGCATTTCACTGAAAAGGGATAAAAACGGTAGGCAGGTGTCGAAATGTTAGTGGATATTTGAATATTATTTCTTTTCAAAAGAGAAATTTGATTATCTTTGTGGAAATGTAAGTATAACTAACAGATTACTCATATTCCGTATTATATTATGAGCGCGACAAGAAGTATATGTGACAACAAGGCGGTAGTTTATCTGCTGTCCGTATTGGCCATTGTGCTTTGGGGAATGTCCTACATCTGGAGCGACCGACTGATCGCCCTTGGAGTCCCGATTTCATATTTCGTCCCGTTAAGGATTTTTGTCGCCGGAATCATACTTCTTCTCTTCAACATCCTCACAAAGAACTTCCGCCTGATAGCCCGCAAAGATATCTGGAAATTTTTGCTGCTCGCTCTCTTTGAGCCACTTATCTACTTCTTCTGCGAGACCTACGGCATAAAAGAGACCGGCTCGCCGACCATCAGCGCGATGATCATCGCCTCAGTACCGATCTTCTCAGTAGGAGCCGGTGCCCTGTTCTTCAAAGAGCGTATCTCGATCCTGAACGGCTTCGGAATCGCCGTGACCCTGGCCGGCATCTGTCTGGTCCTTCTCAAGCAAGGAGGAGATGAAGGTGTGCCGCAGAATTTCATCCTCGGAGTCGTGCTCCTGATGATAGCCGTCTTCTCAGAGGTCGGCCACGCCTCCTTGACAAAACTTCTCGCCGACGGCTACAAGCCTCAGGTCATCGTGATGTACCAGTTCCTGATCGGAACCGTGTACTTCCTGCCGTTCTTCCTGACGAGAGGCATCGAGAATTTCGACGCGAGACTCGTCTCATGGGAAGTCCTGGAACCTATCCTCTGTCTCGCTGTCCTCTGCTCCAGCCTTGCCTTCTCTCTGTGGGCCATGGCAATCAAGAAGTTAGGCGTGGGCAAGTCCAGCGTCTTCCTCGCCATGATGTGCGTAGCCACCGCCCTCGTCGCCGAAGTCATCGGCCGCGAGCACCTCTCCCTCTTCCAATGGCTCGGCGTCCTCATCGCCGTCCTCGGCATCGTCCTCTCCCAGTACTGCTGCACAAAGAATTGTAAGGTGGCATAGTCCTTTCCGCTATCTTCTTTTAATAGGTGAAAGCTGGCAAGACGCTATCGCCTTATTGCCTATTCATTGCGCCTAAAAACTTATGTCAAGTTTTTTACGTAAATAATATGACATTTGCTATATTTGTAAAACAAAATACTATGTGTGAATATGGTTGTATCAAGGCAGATTAAAGATAAACTGTCATCAACGCCGGCAGGAGTTATTTTGACAATAAGAGACTTTGGCTTAGAGATGCGATACCAGCAGGCTCTTGTCAAAGCTTTAAGCCGTCTTGTACAGCAAGGAGGATTACAGAGGATTGCAAAAGGAAAGTATTATGTCCCTAAGAAAACCATATTCGGAATGTTGAAACCAACAGAATCAGAACTTATAAAGGACTATTTAGGACAAAACGGAAAAATCATTGGATATGTGACTGGAAATATGGCATTTGCATCTATGGGACTGACAACCCAGATAAGTTCGTCCATTATAATCGGGACGAACAAATATCGTAGGCCAGTGACGCGGAACGGGTTGAAAATCTCATTCTTGCAACAAGGTAATCAGATTACATCGGAAAATATTCCTATGCTCAGAATATTGGATGCCTTAAGATTCTTAAAAAAGATACCGGCGTCCTCTCCTGATGAATGTGTAGTAAATGTATCTAATATAATTAGGAAACTATCCGATGCAAGACAAAAAGAACTGGCGGAACTTTCATTGGCGTATCCGCCTTGTGTCAGAGCTTTGTTGGGAGCCATATATGAATTGATAGGCATCGACACATACCTTATCAGGCAGACTTTGAATGGAATGACATCCTACAAATTGCCAATTTCGGAAACTGCATTGCCGAACAAAAAGAATTGGAATATAACTCACGTCCTCTAAAAGCTGGAATATGACGAAAAGACGCTTGTGAAGAGATCTTTGAGCCTCTAAAAGCGTGATTTGCACAAATTAACGCCTTTGAAGGAGCATCCTTACTTCGTTTAACTGACAATGCACTTCCACTCTCATAAGAAAATATATACCTGAAAATCGTCCTCCGTATAGTACCAACGTCCGGACGATTGCGAGCAATGGTATGTCGTGTCTTTAGAATTAGCCAGACATAATAATGTCGTGCGGCTGGGGGGCTGCAGACTATTTCCATAATATGCCCATAACACTCAGGTGTGCGAATGTTCTTTCATACACGGAAGAGCGTCCTCCTATTTTTATAGGACTGAGAATGTACAAAAGTAAGCATCCGACGAAATGCATATTGTAGCGGGGAGAGATCCTCGCTACTTTTGC
>ERZ780100.86-NODE-86-length-54488-cov-3.755020_pt1 | contig 54488 bp, 48 predicted proteins | sample MGYA00511573_ERZ780100 | MGnify/ENA primary metagenome ERZ780100 (study PRJEB29588, sample SAMEA2161876) | human gut metagenome | biome: human gut; feature: human-associated habitat; material: faeces | place: Denmark | collected 2008/2010 ...
GCAATAGACACCAGCAGCCGATGGCGTATGGACAAAGACGTGCCGCTCGTCGTTCCCGAAATCAATCTTGCCGACGCGAGGGGAAAAAAGCTCGTTGCCAATCCCAATTGCTCCACCATTCAGGCTGCGCTGCCGCTCTGGGCGCTCAGGGATATGGTTCCTCAATCTGTGGCATTCACCACCTTTCAGGCGGTGAGCGGGACGGGCAAACGCGGACTGGACGCGCTGGAAAACGCGCGGGCGGGCAGGGCGGACGTTTTTTTCGGTACGGATATTTCCTCGACCTGTTTGCCCAAAATAGGCGCTTTTCTGTCGGACGGCAGCACGGAGGAGGAAGTAAAGATGATAAACGAAACCAAAAAAATTCTCCACAGACCCGATTTGAAAATTTCCGCAACCTGCGTGCGCGTACCCGTGCCCAACGGTCACGGAGTCAGCATAGTCATGCGCGCGGGCAGGGATTTTAAAACGGAAGAGGTTATAAGCGCGTTGAAGGCGCAGGAGGGAATTGTTTTAAAAGAGGTTCCTCTGTGCCGCGACGTGTGCGGCACGGATTGGGTTGCGGTAGGGCGCGTCCGCAAAAGCGCGGCGGACGAAAGAGAGCTGTTGCTCTACTGCGTTGCGGACAATCTCCTGCGCGGAGCCGCCGCCAACGCCGTTAAGATTGCCGAGGGTATTTTTTCGTGAGCGACGGTCTTTTTGCGCGCGCCGCCGCCCTGAGTCGGTTTATGACCGACACGCGGCGCGCCTTGCACATGATTCCCGAGCAGTCCTTTCGGGAGACCGATACGCGGCGTTATCTGCTGTCGCTTTTTTCCGACGCGGAATGCGAAAAGCAAGAACTGGGCGGGGGAGGCGTGGCGTTGTTTTTCGACTTCGGCAAGGAAAATACTGCCGCTTTCAGATGCGAGCTTGACGCTCTGCCCGTCAACGAGCTTAATGAATCGGCGTATAGGTCAAACAGAAAAGGCTTTATGCACGCCTGCGGTCACGACGGACATATGGCTGTCTGCGCGGCTCTTTGCAGGGTTTTGGACGCGCTTTCGGAGGAAGAAAAGAGCAAGGCGAAAAGGAACGCGCTTGTTCTGTTTCAGTCGGGAGAGGAGAGCGCGGGGGGCGCGCAGGCTGTCGTAGACAGCGGTATTCTTGCGGAAACGCGCACGGACAGGATTTTTGCGCTGCATCTTTGGCCGAAACTGAAAAAAGGCGAAGTTTATTCGACGGCGGGCGTGTGTCTGGCTCAAAACGCCGAGGTGGACATAACGATAAGCTGTCCGCAGTCCCACGCTGCGGACAACGGCGCCGACAGTTTGGCGGAGGCGGCGCGCCTGCTGCTTTCTCTCGAAAAGGAGGTTTCCGAAACGGCAAGCGCAAAAAGCCCCTGTCTGCTCAAATTCGGCAGGCTGACAGGCTGCGAAATTTGCCGAACGTCAGGTCTGGCTGCGGAAATAAGAAGTATAGAGAGAGCCTTGAAAGGCGTTTCTTCCTGCAACGAAAGACCGTCCGGTGCGCGCAACGTCATAGGCGGAGGCTTCAAGCTCGAAGGCACGCTCAGGGCGGTCGAGCCGCGCGCGTTTTGTCGGGCAAAGGAAAAAATAAACGCGGGGGGTAAGAAGACAGCCACCTACGCAGTGAGCGGACTGCGGCGCGACAAAGGGTTTGCCGTTTTTTGCGAAATAAGGGAGGGCAGCGGCGCGGTTTGCAACTGCGCCCGTCTGTTTGCTCTCGCGCAGGAGGCGGCAAACGTCGGCTCCCTGCCCGCTCCGTTTTTGCAGGCGGAGGATTTTTCCGCTTACGGAAAGGTATGTCCGTCGCTGTATATGTTTTTGGGCGTCGGAGAAGTTCCGCCCTTGCACTCTCCTTATTTCGACTTTGACGAAAGCGTGCTGGAAAAGGGGCTTGAAACCTTTTTGCGCCTATTTTTCAGCTAAGCTCCTGATGTAAAATTTCCGTGCGGCGGCTCAATTCGTACAGCTTTTTGTAAATACCGTCGTGCTCCATCAGCTCGTCGTGCGTGCCCTGCTCCTGTATTCCCCTTTCGGTTATTACTATGATTTTTGTGGCGTTGCGTATGGTGGACAGCCTGTGCGCGATAATCAGCGACGTGCGTCCCTTGGCAAGCTTGTCGAGGGATTGCTGAACCTTGACCTCGCTTTCGTTGTCCAACGCGCTTGTAGCCTCGTCGAGTATTATTATCGGGGGATTTTTGAGAAATACCCGCGCTATGGAAATGCGCTGTTTTTGCCCGCCGCTCAGCTTGACGCCTCTTTCGCCCACATAGCTTTCGTATCCGTCGGGCAGCGTGCGTATAAATTCGTCCGCGCCCGCCATTTTGGCGGCTTCCTCGATTTCCTCGCGCGTTGCGTCGGGTTTGCCGTAAGCTATGTTTTCGGCGACCGTTCCCCAAAAAAGATATACGTCCTGCTGCACCATTCCGATGTTTTTGCGCAGGGAATTCATGGTTACGTCCCTGACGTCTATGCCGTCTACGGTTACGGCGCCCTCGGTCACGTCGTAAAAACGCGGTATAAGACCTGCGATAGTGGTCTTTCCGCCGCCGCTCGGACCGACAAGCGCGACGATTTCTCCCTTGTTTATTGTGAGATTGAGCTTGTCCAACACCTTTTTGCCGTCTTTGGAGTAGGAAAAAGTGACGTTGTCGAAACGTACGTTGCCTTGTACGTCCTTCAACTCTGCGGCGTCCTCCTTGTCGGCGGGGGATACGGGGGTATCCATAATCTGCTGATAGCGTTTGAACGCGGTTATGCCCCGTTCAAACTGTTCGGAGTAGTCGGCAAAGGATATGAGAGTAGACATAAGCACCGTGGCGTACAGCAGATAAGCGACGAACAGTCCCGCGTCTATCTTGAACAGTCCGCCGAGTATAAGTATAAAGACGTACATAACCGCGTCCATGCCTCTGAGCGACGCGAAAAAAACGCCCATGTAGTGATAAACTTCCGATTTGGATTTGACAAGCTCCTTGTTTCCCCTGTCAAACTTTTGTTGTTCTATATCCTCGTTTGCAAAGGATTTCACGACGCGGATTCCGCTCAGCGTGTCCTCGACCTGGGCGTTGATTTCCGATTGGTTGTGGCGGTTTTTCTGCCAAACCTTGTCCCATCTTCCGTTGAACAGCACCGTCAGCCACGCCATGACGGGGATAATCGCAAACACGCACAGCGTCATAAGCGGCTGTTGAATCATTAGTATGGTAAAGATTCCTATGAGCTTCAAGCCGCTTATAAACAGCGTTTCGGGGCAGTGGTGGGAAAACTCTGTTATGTCGAACAAATCGGTGGTAATCCTAGACATGAGGGAGCCGACCTTGTTTTCGTCGTAAAAACCGTGCGACAGCAGCTGAAACCTGCCGAAAAGGTTCCGCCTTAGGTCGGATTCGATTTTGACGCCCATTATGTGTCCGTACTTGTTTACGAAAAACCTGCAAGCCACTTCGACGGAGCGCAGAGCGAGAAGTATTACTCCGTAAATAAGAACCGTTCTGAGCACCACGTAACCCACGTCAATCGCTTCGTTTGTGATACGTTGGGCAAAGCTCGGAAAAACAAGCTCGACGGCGGTGGCGATTGCCGAACAAAGCATATCGAAAAACAGCAGCTTTTTGTAAGGCTTGTAATAAGGTATAAATTCCTTTATATAGCTTGAGGAGCTGCGTTCCTTGGCGTTCTTTTTTCTCTCCTTTTTCATATTTAACCTCTCGGAGAATTTTAGCAGGCTTTTTTGATTATACGGCGAAATCCACTTGTGCAACAGGTTGTGCGCAGGATAAATACGCCGTCGGCGGAGCAAACTTCCGCCGACGGCAATTAGAAGAACTTGAATTTAAAACAAACCTTTTACGGCAACTGTACGAATATGTACAAATCTGTGTGAAAGTAACCCGTTTCGCCCATAGGAGTAAGCAAATACAGCACGATTTCATATCTTCCTTCGGGATAAGGGATTTTTTCTCCGCCCAATGTGCGCTGTGCGGCGGGTAGATAAAAGTTTTTTCTTATTTTTTCGCCCCGTCTGATTTTGATTTCCAGCAGTCCGTCGGACGCGCCTTGCGTTCCGACGTTCAGCTCGTGCACCGTGCCGTCGTTGTCGGTGAATATGGCTTTGCACATAAGAATTTCGTTGTCGTTTTCCTCCTCGAAAGAGCCTACGGTCATATCGTATCTCACGGCGGAGGTCATGAGCACCGAAACTTTGGCGACGTCGTCAATCTCCGTCAACCTGTTTTTTTCCAGTTTTATTTTAAACTTGCCGTACAGATTTTCTATCGCTTCTTCAAATTGGTATACGGTGTCGTCCTTAGGCTCGCATGCGGCAAACCCGAGACACATCGCCAAAATCAGAATAACCGCCAATGACTTTACCATTGTTTTTTTGAATTTGTCCATATATACCTCCTTTTCAACAGACAAAACAATTTAGAGCTATTTAATTGCGAAATTATAACGACAGGACAGTATCTCCTCGTATTTTATATTAAAACAATATTGGTTTCTTTTGTCAATCCTTATGACACAATTGCCCTGAAAATAGCAAAAGCAAACAAAAATCGGGCTTTTGTCTTTAATCAAAACCCGATTTGCGTTGATTATATCGTCTGAGCCGTTGCGCGCGCCGTGCAGGACAGATAGATGATTTGGCAGCTCGGCGCGGCGGTTTTGAGCAGCTTTACCGCGCGGCGGAAATTTCCGTCGTCGAGGTTTACGAAGGGGTCGTCGAGGATTAGAATGGGGGGATTGCCTCCGTACATGGTTTTTATCAGGGCGAGCCTCAGGCAAAAGTCGGACAGCTCCCGCGTGCCTTTGGAAAAATAACCCATTTCCCTTGTCGCTCCGTCCGCCGTCAGCTCCGTTCTGAAATCGGCGGATACTATCGCGTCGCTGAACGCTCCGTCGGTGGCTTGAGAAACGAGACTCAAAAAGTTTTCTCTAAGCTTTGGCGCGTAAGCGGTGGTGAGCTTTTCTTTGGCTTGGGCAAGCAGTCTCATAGTCGTTTGGGCGGTATAGTATTTTTTGCGCAGAGCTTCGAGTCTTTCCGTTGCGTTGTCCAGCATATTTTCCGTGTCCGCGACGTCTCCCGTGTCCCTTGCAAGAAACTCCGCCTCGGTTTTCAGCTGCGCGAGAAGCGCCTGCCGTGCGGAAAGCTCCGCCGCAAGTTTTTCGCGCTCTGCGAGCGTCTGTCCGTAAATTTTTTCGTCAAACTCGCAGGCGTCGGCGGCCGCGCACTGCGTCAGCTCCCGCCGTGCTTTTTCAACCAGTCCGACGACCGTCTGCTTTTCGGCTTCCAGCGCTCGGCTTTGCGTTCTGAAATTTTCTTCCAGCGTTTTCAGTCGTTTTTTTCACAAAAAAAAAACAGCCCCCGGCGCCGGCCGCGAGCAGCGCGGCGAAAATGCCGCCCGCCGCCGCCTGATTGAGACAAAAGAACAGCACGGACAGCGCGGCGAGAACCAGCGCTCCCGCACAGGCGCAAAGAGTAAATTTTTTGGAGGGCTTTTTTTGCGGAGCTTTAAGCTCGGACTGTTTTGCTTCGAGCGCGTCCAGCTTCTGTTCCAGCTCGGACTGCCGTTGAAGAACAATTTGTTTGAGTCCCGCCGCCTGCGCGTTCTGCCGTTGTTTTTCCAGCGATTTGAGCTGCGCGTCGAGGGCTTTTAGCCGTGCGCTTCCCTTTTCCGCCGCGCGCAGCGCGTCGAGAGTTTGTCTGCGGTTTTCGTCCAGCTTGCGCTGCGCCTCCTGCTGTCGGCACAGCTGCGCTTCGAGCTGTCGCTTTTTTTGCTCCGTTTCAAAGAGCAGACCGCCGCTGCCTCTTTCAAGCCTGAGCTTTTTGGAAAACTCTCTCAGCCTTGCAGTCGCTGCGGAAAAGTTGTTGTTGTCCTCCGCGTTGTCGAGCAGGTTGCTCAGCTTTTCCACAAAGCTGTCGTTGCTTTTTATTTCTATTTGTTTTTGCGGCAGGTACAGACATCTTTCAAACGCAGCCGCGTCTATGCCGAAAAGTCTTTTTCCCAAATCGGACTTGCTCACGTCGGTTTTTTTGTTTTTTTCAAAATCCACGAGAAAAGCGGTTTCGTCCTTTTGGGTGGCGCCGAAGGTTCGTTCTATCCGATAAAGCTTTCCGTCATGCTCGAATGTCACGCTGCCGCCGAATTTTTCCGTGCTGTTCCAGGGACGGAAGCGTTTTAGCTCGTTTTCTTCCAACGCGCTTGAACGGGAATAACCGAGCGAGTAGAACATAGCCTTGACAAAGGTTGCCAGCGTCGTTTTGCCGAAGCCGTTGTTCTCGGTCACCGCGTTGAAGCCGTCGTGAAATTCCTTTTTGAAGTCGGAAAGACATCCGAAGCTTTTTACGTAAATTTCCCTGATTTTCACAGCAAATCGATCTCCTCGTTCATCAGCGCGTTGAAGCCGTATTTAAGGACGTCCCTTAGCGTTTCGTCGTCCAGCCCCGCCTGCATTGCCGTGCGCACGAACTCCGCTTTGAGGGACACGTCGTCGGCGTATTTGTCAGGCTCTATTTTTATTTTGGTTTTGTTTTTGATTCTTACCGCATAGAAATTGCTTTCAAGAAACGGCGTGAGCGCCGTTTCCGCGTCCAGCCCCTCGGCGGCTTCTCCCGTAAGGGTTAAGCTCAGCATATCGTCGGAGCGCACTCCCGAAAGAGCGCTTTTAAGCTTCTCGACAAGCTCCGTGCGGCTGCCCGCGTCCGATACGTCAAGGTTGATTTCGTAGCAAACCCGACGGGTAAAGGGCACGAAAATTATGCGGTTGGGGTCGTCCGCCGCAAGGTGCGTCTTCAACAGATAAAATCCGTGCTCGCCCGGCTCGTCGAAGCCTCTGCATTCCAGACATCCCGAGTAAGCCGCGTGCCCGCGTCCCGCCCGCGTCAGATAGGGGCGGTGTATGTGCCCCAGCGCAACATAGTCTACGGGCTTGTCCCGCAGCAGTCTGAGGTCGAGTCCTCCGTAACTGCTTTTTGCCGCGAGGTCTGCGTGAGTGACAAGCACGTTGAAGCGGGACGGCTCCATTTCGATGCTTTCCAATAGAGCGGGGGACAGGCTTTCGCCCTCCGCGCCGAAAAAGCTCACCTCGTTCAGGTCAAAGCGCGTCACGCCGTTTTTTGCGAAAATATGCGCGTTGGGGGGCAGTCTTTTGACAAACGCCTCGTCGAAGCCTCCGTCGTGATTGCCCGCAAGCAGATAAAAATGCACGGAGCCGCAGCCCGCGAGTATATCCGCGACCTCGTTTTTGGTGCGCGCCGACGCGAACCTGTCGTCAAACAAATCGCCCGCTATGACGACGGCGTCTATTTTGTTTTCGGCAGCCTGCGCCGCAAGGCTTCTGAATGTGTCGGTCAGCTCCTGCCTGCGGGCAATGGCTTTGTTGTGGCTCAGTCCCGCGAGCTTGGAGTCGAGATGAAGGTCGGCGCAATGGATTATTTTCATATCTGAAATTATAGCATCTTAATCTCCGCTTGACAAGTTTTTGATTGTCGGCAAGTCGGCGGCTCTGCGTTTAGATTTAAGCGTCTGTCGGGACAAAGCGACGAAAAACGCGGTCTGTCAAAGACCGCGTTTAAATTGATTTGACTTTTGTTTTGTCTCAGATTCAATTTGAGGGAGTCCAGACGGCGTAAAGCAGGTTTCCCGACGGGATTTCTCCGGCAGGACCGGACAGAGACAGGATGTATTTGCTTTTAGGCGTATAACTCAAATCGGCTCCCGATAAAGATGGGTCGCTTCCCGAAACTTTCTGAAAGATATGAAACTCCGTATGCCAGACTACGTTTCCGTTGCCGTCTGCCCAGCCGCCGAACACATAGCCCGCCCTGCCGGGAACCTGATATGGATTGTCGGAGTTTCCCGCGTCCGAATCCAAGTTGTGCTCCGGATTAAACGAGTCGACGTAGGGCACGCCGTCCTCGCAGACAAATACGCAGTCGGTGATTATGCGCTGCTTTACGGGGAAAGCCGGGGCGTAACTGTCAAAGGAATAAATAAATGAAAAATCCATCTGTGTCTCCGGCAGCTTCCAGTCTTCGGGGTAGTTTTCGTCGTGTTTTAAGTCGGTGTAAATGGTTACGTATTTGTCGAAAGCATTTGCGCCCAGCTTTTTGACGCTTTTTGGCAGAGTGACCGACAAGCCGTGAAAAAAGTTGAAGGCATCGGCGCCTATGCTTTCTACGCTCATAGGTATAGACACGTAGTCGAATGCGCAGCCGCTGAAAGCGCGACTGCCTATTTTCTTCAAGCCGTCGGACAGACAAAGCTCTTTAAGCTTTTCGCAATACTGAAACGCCGCCGTGCCTATGCTTTCCACTCCTTTGGGAAGGGACAGTTTTTCTATGTCCATATTGTAAAAAGCGTTTTCCCCGACGCTCGCGATATTTTCGGGGATTTCGCAGTTTTTCGTTCCGCATACGAGCTGTCTGTCCGCCTTTCTTACTATGCAGTTGCCTTGACTTTCGTAAATTTCGTTGCCTTCCTCTATTTCGAGAGTCGTTATGCCGTTGCAGCCGTTCATCATTTCGCCGCTTATGTATTGCACGGTTTTGGGTATTTTCAACTCGGTCAGGGTTTTGCAGCCGCCGAAAGCTATGCGTTCCAGACTTTTCATTCGGCGGGGCAGCTCCGCCCGCGCAAGAGAGGTGCAACCGTTGAAAGCCGCTTGGCCTATTTCCGTTATGCTGTCGGGAATAATGATAGAGGTCAGGTTTTTGCAAAGCATGAAAGCCTCGTCGGCAATACCCGTCACAGGCAAATCGTTGTAGACCGAGGGCAAAATGACTTTTCCGCTCACGACGTTTTTGCTGTCCTCCGTGCCCGCGACGTCATAGCCTTCCCCGTTGTATTGCAGCGTCCAGCCTCCCGAGTCCTGCAAATCGTATTCAAAAAGCTCGGAAGACTCGGATTTTATCCTGTTTTTTGCGTCCAGCGCAACAACGTCAATCAAATACACGTCGTAGCTGTCGGTGAGCCAAAATATATCCAGACGGTTTTCGTCCGTATCGAAAACGCCGTCGTTTATAAATACGCGATAGGCGGCGGCGCCGTCCACTTCGTCCCAGGACAAAAAACCGTCGTCCGACACCCGCAGATTTGCGGGCGCTTTCAGCTTGAGCGCCGAGCAGCCCGACACGGCTATACACAGCCCTATTGCCAAAGACAGCAAAAAGAACATCGGCAGAATTTTTTTCTTCATTTTTTCCTCCTTTTTTATTTATAATAAAACAACGGATTAGTATTTTTATTCTAAAGCATTATTCCTTGAAATGCAACAAAATTAACAAATTTATCCATATTTCGCGTCGGTTTGTTTTTTATTTGAGCGCAAATATATCACAATAGAATTTCGCACAGTATTGCATTTTTCGGGCTTTTATGATAAAATAATAACAAAAGTACAGTGTTTTGCCTTGCGGCAAAGGAGGTTTTTTTATGGGTTGGTTCAAGAGCCAGATGTGGAAGGTGATTGATTGGAAGGACGACGGCAACGATACTATGGTGTACCGTTTTCAGATGCCTTCCGACAAATATGAAATCATGAGCGGCTCCAAGCTCACCGTCAGGGAGTCGCAGGTTGCGGTTTTTGTCCACAAGGGAAAAATCGCAGATATTTTTCAGCCGGGGCAATATACGTTGAGCACCAACAATCTGCCCGTTTTGTCGGGGTTGAGAGCGCTGCTCTATCAGGGAAGAGACGTTGTGGTCAAATCCGACGTTTACTTTGTCAACACGAAGCAGTTCACCAATCTCAAATGGGGTACGAAAAATCCCATTACCATGCGCGACGCGGATTTCGGTATGGTGAGAGTGGGGGCTTTCGGCACCTATTCCATGCGAGTGTTCGACGCGGAGAGATTTTTGAAGGAGCTTTTCGGCACCAACAGCACCTTTACCGTCGCGGATATAAACGACCACTTGAAGAGTCTTCTTGTGTCGCAGATGGCGGATACGGTGGCGGAGTCCAAGATTCCCATGCTTGACATGGCGGCGAATTTGCAGGAGTTTTCCGCGATGTGCAGAACAAACATAACGGAGAAGTTCCGCGAATACGGGCTTGACATAACTTCCTTTACAATCGAAAACATAAGCCTGCCGCAGGAAGTGGAAAAGGTGCTGGACGAGAGAACGAGCCTCGGCATACTAGGCGACAAAATGGGCACCTACACGCAGAAAAAGGCCGCCGACGCGCTGGGAGACGCGGCGCGCAACACGGGCACCGTGGGCACGTTTATGGGCGTGGGCATGGGCGGAGCCTTCGGCAACGCGATGAACAACGCCTTTTCAAATCTGGGCAACGCGCAGGACGCGGCGCCCAAGCAGGAGACAAAGCCCAAGCAGAAATACTGCGGGGAGTGCGGAGCGGCTATGTCCGTGGGCGCAAAATTCTGTCCCGAATGCGGCGCAAAGCAATCGTCGGGCAGCATTTGCGTCAAGTGCGGAGCCGACGTCAAGGGCAAAAAGTTCTGTCCCGAATGCGGAACCAAGGTGGAGAACTGAAAAAATGCTAAGCCGCCGTCCTTGACGGACGGCGCGGAGGTTGAATTATGAAAAACAGGGACGCGGCGCTTGCCTTTGACGGTGCGGAAAGGATTTCCGAGGGGGACGCGGAGGCGTTCAAGTGTGCCGGCTGCGGCGCAAATATGCGGTACGAGCCTTCCGCGCAAAAGCTTGTGTGCGACCATTGCGGAAGCGAAGTGGATATAGCCGCCGACACAAACGTGACGGAGAGGGATTTTTCCGAGCTTGAGGAACACAGATGGGCGGAGGCGGGGCTTAAAACGGTGCGCTGCGACAACTGCGGCGCAACGGAGACCGTCAAGGGGGACGAGATTGCCACCGTGTGCCCTTTTTGTTCCAGCCCGCTCGTGTTGGAGGAGCATTGCTTTGACGGCGTAAAACCCGATTCGCTTATTCCCTTTTCGCTTGACAGGCAAAAAGGACTCGAAGCGTGCAAAAAGTGGCTGAAAAAGCGTTTTTTCGCGCCTTCAAAATTCAAAAAAAACATAAACGTCAACACAATCAGGGGCGTATATTATCCCGTGTGGACGTTTGACAGCACGACGGATACGGTATATGCGGGGCGTCTCGGGAAAACCTACACCACCACGCGGCGGGACAGCAAGGGCAACACGCATACGGAAGTCAAAGTGCGTTATTTCAACGTCAGCGGCACGAGACGAAATTATTTCGACGACGTGACGGTAAACGGAGGCGCCTTCGTTTCGGACAAAAATCTGTCCAAATTGCAGCCTTTTCCGCAGAACAGATACGTGGTTTATTCTTCGGAGTTTCTTGCGGGTTTTTTTGCAAACAATTACACCGTAGACCCGTATACGGCGTTCAAAACGGCGGAGGACAGGATGCGCGAAACAATCAGACGTCAGATAATTGCGTCCTACAACGCCGACGTAGTGGATTATCTCAACATGAGCATGAACCATGTCGGAAAATCGTTCAAATATATGCTCATGCCCGTTTACATAACCGCAACGAAATACCGTGACAAGCTTTACAATCAATACGTAAACGGCTGCACGGGAAAGATTACGGGGAGCGCTCCGGTTTCTCCGTTGAAGGTGTCGGTTGTTTCGCTGCTTGGCGCGGCGGTGATTGCGGGGGTAGTGTTGCTGTTAAAATTTTTCGGAGCTTTTTGATTGAATGTTTACCGCCCGAAAGCAATACGCTTTCGGGCGGTTTTATTTAAAAAAATTATCATAAAATTACGGCGTCTTACGGCATCCAAAACAGCATAATATGGTTATTGACACAGTTAATATAATCGGTTAAAATAAAAAAGGGCATACCCTGAAAAAACAGGAGGAAAATAAAAAATGAAAAAGATGTGGCTGTGGGCAGTGGTTGCGATTTTATTCGTATCGTCGTTAGCCGTGTTTGCCGGCTGCGAAAAGCGGGAATATGTCGAGGTGTATGAGGTGAGAGAAGGAAATTGGGCGTACAGCGACAAAGTGACTTTCTTTTGGGGAGACAATGCGGACGGGCTTACGCTTGAACAATACGCTTTCGACTGCAAAAAGGTAAAAGTTCTCAAAAAAGTGGCGGCGCAGACGTTTCCTTACGAAAGCGGGGAAATGCTGTTGAATACGGAGCTGTTGACGTCGGACGGTATAGAGGACGTCGAGCTAAGGCAGTTTGCAGAGCAAACAAAAGAAAAGATGTCTTTAAAAGAGACGGAGCGTGAGAAAAACGCCGTGTTCAATCAGGAGTGTATAAAAAAGCTGGGGCTGACAGGGAGGTTTATCCTGACGGGAGATTTGGGAAGAATTGTCTCCCAACGCGCTAACGAATACATGACGACGGAGGACTATCTTGCGGCAATAGAAGCAAGCAAAAGTCCGCTTGTAAAAAGCCTGACATACAAACGCACGGATTTTGAAGAGCTCGAGCCCGAGCTGTTTCCCGAGCTTACCAAGCCTTCCGATATGTACGAAACGACCGCTGTCGTGTCTTCGGCTTTTTTCGGTCAGTATACGAATTTTGACGAAAATACTTATCTTACTGACGAGGAGTTGGATGCTTTAAAAAAATTTGTACATTCTGCTAGTATTGACTTTGCCGACGATGTTTTAGGCAAAAAATCCGACGACCCCGCAGAAAATGAATTTTTAGATTATTTGCGCAAGAAAAACAAAGAGCAGGGGAAAGACGCTGATTGGCTTTATAAGGAATTGGAGGCTTTTTTCGGCTTTGATGGGTATTTTTATCACAGGAAGTATTTGGAAAACTCCGTTTCTTATGAGCCTACATATTTTTATGGCGAGGATTTATTGGATCTTTTTATGATCAAAGCAGAGGAAGCAAGAAAGTCCAAGCTTATCACAAGCGTATATAGTTCACTAAGCTTTTACCTGTCTACTTTTATTAATTTTAAAATATTAAACAATATATAAAATATTTTACGAGGTGACGTATGAAAGCAAAAAAAATTTCTGTATGTCTGATTGCATTGATATCGGTTTTGGCAATTTTGGTTTACCCACTGTTATCTAATGTAAGGATAAACGATTTTTCCGAGAAAATTGTTTTGGGCTGCGGTTTTGCCGGTGAAGAAAGTCTGACCTTGAAACAAATATCAAAGGCTGTGTCGGAAAATGTCGGCACGACCGTGTCGGTAGAATTTAAAGAAAGCTTCGGGGAAACGGAATTGTTTGCGGAGTTGATGGAACAGAGGAGTTCTGTGCCTGAAGGCATGGAGGACGCTTTCATATTGAATTTGAGGAATCAAAGGGAGAATTTTTATAAAACGCAGTTAAAAAATTTTATTGACGAATCAGGCATGAGCGAAATGCTTTTTGAAAAGCTGTACTTGACAAACAGCGTCAAGCTGCGCACCGAAGACATGAACGAGGGCGAAATAGCCGGTATAATAAATAAATTGCTCCGCTATGACAAAGTTTCGACTGTTTCTGTCGAAAATCATATTTTTGAACAATCGTTAAGTACGGAGTCGGAAATCTTGCCTATGAGCAGCTTTGGCAGCTGGGAGGATGAGACGCTAGGTTCAATGAATGCCGGATTTGTGGCTGAAAATGACTTTGCGTATAAGGGACATGGCGTAAACGTAGGGATTATCGAGCCGTCTGCAATCGATCCGAATGCTTTCGACGGAAGAAATGATTTGCCCGACATAACCATAAATTCCGATTGGCAGCAGGGTGACGAAATGAGCGAGCACTCCAGACGAGTGACAAGAATTATCGGAAACATGGCTCCGAAAATTTCATTGTATACCAGGAAATTGGGAGGGAATGATTATGACCTGTTTAATTCGATATTTAAACAACTTAAAACGCAGGTCAACGTAATAAACTGCAGTTTTGGATTTACGCAATTGATACAAGATCTTCCCGGAACGGCAAATGATTTAGTCAATTATCCTGAAGGCAAATATTGCAAATACGAAGGAGATGTAGATACAATTACCAAAGAAAACTTGGTGGTCGTAGTAAAGTCTGCCGGCAACAACGGCGACGGAATCACTTGCTTCGGAAATGCCGCAAATGTGATTACCGTCGGGGCAACCGACTATGAAGGAAATTTAGCGAGTTATTCATCTAAAAATACAGACAAAATGGCGGCAACGAAGCCTACGTTGGTGGCAAACGGTATGCCGCATATTCCCAAAGAGACAATATGGTTTCACGACGACGGAAACATGGGAACCAGCTTTGCCGCGCCGTTTGTGACCGGCACTGTCGCAATTATGATGAATAAAAAACCTTCGTTAAAGTTATTTCCGGAAATGGTGCATTCCCTGCTTACTGCAAATACCTCTACGGCAAATTACACAACCGTACCTAAAAATGCAAACGGATTTTTATCCGGAGTGGGAGCCGGTATGCTGAATGTTGGTAAGGTTCTCGATAATTTAGACAATACGCTGATGTTTTCGTCCCACAACAAAGCTTCCGGAGATTTTGCGGGAGGAATGACGGCAGAGCCCGAGCGGGATTTACCTTACAACATCCTCAGGGTTTCGATATTCTGGTATGCAAATTCTTATAGTGATGATGTAAAAGGTTTTCCGATAATAACCAATTTCGAAGTGCGGGTTTACATAGGCGGAAATCTGATTGCATCTGCGCAGAGTCACGGGCAGAATTATGTTATATTTGAAGAAATAATTTATAAAAGTCAGCTGTTGTCGGGCAACCCTTTGGTGCAGGTGTATTATATTTCGGGAGGCGAAGAGGGGATAATTGACGTCGGCTCGGCTGCGTACGTTTGGCTGATGTAGGCTGTTGAGCAAACGCAGAGATTTTACGGAAAAAAGGTTGAAAACGCTTGACTGAATTCGCTTCCGTGATAAAGTATATCAAAAGGGTATTTTATGCCGACGCAAGAGGCAAACTATACGGAGGCTGAAATGCCGAAAGTCAAAACGGAGGTCAGAAAAATGGTTAAGGAAATTTTGAGCGGACAGTTCGAGCGGGAGGTGCTGGGCGCTGCCAAGCCCGTGGTCGCGGATTTTTGGGCGCCCTGGTGCGGTTACTGCCGCAGAATGGCTCCCATGTTCGACAGATTGGAGCAGCAGTACGGCGACAAAATAGATTTCGTAAAAATCAATGTGGACGAGCACGGCGACGTGGCGCAGAGGTACAATGTCGACACCATTCCGCGTCTCGTGCTGTTTGTAGGCGGAGAGGAAAGGTCTCAGGCGTCCAACCCCGCTTCTCAGGCGGAAGCCGAGGATTGGTTGAAAGCCAACGGCGTGCTTTAAATGTCGGTGAAAAATGGACAACAAAACTTATGACGTAATTGTCGCAGGAGGAGGTCCCGCGGGATACACTGCGGCAATGTACGCGGCGCGCAGCGGCTACACCGTCGCCGTTGTCGAGCAGATGTCCGCGGGCGGACAGATGGCGACTACCGAAACGGTGGAAAACTATCCGGGCTTTGACGACGGTATAGACGGCTTCGAATTGGGCGAGAGAATGCAGCGCGGGGCGGAAAGGTTCGGCGTGGTTACCGTTTACGCCAAGATAAAGTCGTTAAACCTCAAAGCGTCTCCCAAAACAGTCGAAACGACGGCGGGGATGTTGAACGCGAAAGCGGTGGTGATTGCTACGGGGGCAAAGCCCAGACTGTTGGGCGTCGAAGGAGAAAGAGAGCTTACGGGCAAAGGCGTGGCGTACTGCGCGGTGTGCGACGGTATGCGCTACAAAGGCAAAGTCGCCGTAGTTGTTGGCGGCGGAAACAGCGCCGCGGCGGACGCGCTCTATCTGTCCAAAATATGCGAAAAGGTTTATCTCGTGCACCGCAGAGACCGCCTTCGCGCCTCCAAGGTCTACACCGACGCGCTAAAAAACTGCGGGGTGGAATTTTTATTTGACAGCCGCGTCGTCGCGCTTGGAGGCGACGGAGCGCTTGGCGGCGTCGTGACGGAAAACGTAAAAACGGGCGCGCGGACAAAAGTACCCTGCGCCGCTTTGTTCGTGGCGGTGGGCAGACAGCCCCAAACCGAATTGGTCAGGGGACAGCTCGCTCTTGACGAAAACGGCTATATCCTCGCGGACGAAACCACTAAGACATCTGTGGACGGCGTGTTTGCCGTCGGCGACGTAAGAACCAAGCCTTTGCGGCAGATTGTGACGGCGGCTGCCGACGGGGCGACCTGCTCGCATTTTATCGAAGAGTATCTCGGTTGAGACGCTCGGTTTGCAAGCGGAAAAAATTCAAATTAAAAATCAAAGGACGCTGAATTTTCAGCGTCCTTGTTATTTCTTTTGGGCGGATTGGCGCAGTTTTCAGGTGCGGTTTGTCAGCTTGAAAACGTCCGCGGGTTTGCCGATGACTATGATGTGGTCGCTTTGGTCGAAAACGTAATTGGCTTCGGGCAGCACTTTCAGATTTCCGCCTTTTTTAATCGCAAGCACGTTTATATGATAGGTTTTTCTTACGTCTATTTCGCTTATGCTTTTGCCCGCCCACTTTTTGAGTATGGGTATTTCAAAAATGGCGAAATCGTCGGTGACCTCTACGAAATCGAAAATATTTTTGGCGTTGTGTCTGATTGCAAGCTTTTCCGCGATGTCCCTTTCGGGATAGACCACCTCGTCGGCGCCGTTGCGCAGCAAAAACTTTGCCTGCAAGTCGCGGTTGGCTTTGCTTACGACGTACTTTGCGCCAAGCTCTTTGAGTAGAGAAGTGATTTCGAGAGAGGACTGAAAGTTGTCGCTTATCGTGACGAAGCAGATATCGAAATTGTTGACGCCGAGACTTCTCAAAACGCCTTCCTTGGTGCAGTCGCCTATCATTGCGCCGGTAAAGCGGGGAGCAAGCTCGTTGATTATGTTTTCGTCCTTGTCCACAATCATGACCGAATTGTTAAGCTCGGTCAGTTTTTCGGCAAGGTGGCGTCCGAGACGGCCTATGCCGATTATCAGAATGTTTTTCATTTTTCCTCCGTTTAGCCGATTAGTATTTTTTCCACGGGATACTTGGTGAGTATCGGTTTGTTTTGAGTAAACGCAAGCGTAAAGGACAGCGCGCCCACTCTGCCCATAAGCATGAGCAGCATTAAAATTATTTGCGAAGTCAGGGTTAGGTCGGGAGTTATTCCTGTGGACAGCCCGACGGTGTTTATTGCCGAAAAAACCTCTATGCCGATATCCGCCAAAGAAAACGGCTCTATCGCGCTCATAATAAGGATTGCGGCGAAAATCGCCGCGAGGTAAACCGCAAGCAATCCGAGCGCCTGATTTACAAGATTTTTTTCCAGACGGCGTTTGCCTATAACGATGTCGCCGTCGCTGCGGGCGGAGGAAACCACGCCGAGTATAATCACAACAAAGGTAGTGACCTTTATGCCGCCTGCGGTGCCGCCCGAGCTGCCGCCGACGAGCATCAGAAACATGGTGAGAAGCAGAGAGCTGTCCGTCGCCGCGGCGTAGTCTATTGTCGCAAAGCCTGCCGTGCGGGGAGTCACCGACATAAACATACATATGAGAAAGCTTTCTCCCGCGCTTTTTCCGACAAGCAGGTTGCTTTTTTCAAACAGCCAGAAAAGCAGCGCTCCCGCAAATATGAGCGCCGTCGTGCCGTACAGGGCAATTTTGGTATGCAGACTGAATTTTTTGGGATTGAATCCGCAATCCAAAACGTCGCTCCAAACGATGAAGCCGATGCCGCCCATGAAAATAAGTCCCATTATCGTGAGACACACAACCCAATCGCCCGAAAACGCAGCCAGCGAGCCGAAGGCGCCGTAGCGTCCCATGAGGTCGTAGCCCGCGTTGCAGAAAGCCGAAACGGAGTGGAAAACGGAGGAATAAAGTCCCTCCCAGAAGCCGAGCTTGGGACACAGCCTTGTCGCCAGCAGCAAAGCGCCCGCGCCTTCAAAAATGGCGGTGCCGATTGTTATGCGGCGGACAAGGTGGACTATGCCGCTCAGTCTCATGGTGCCTGCGGACTGCATGAGGATTTTGCGCTCGTACAGACCTATTTTCCTGCCGAGAACCATCAGGGTGGTGGTAATAACCGTCATGAACCCCAGCCCGCCTATTTGGATGAGAATGAGAATCACGACCTGCCCGAAGCCCGTCCATTTGAGAAACGTGTCGGCGGTTACCAATCCCGTGACGCAGGTCGAGGACGTTGCCGTGAACAGTGCGTCGGCGTAATTCGTCCATTCTCCGTCCCTTGAAGCCGCGGGCAGGCTGAGCAGAAAGCTGCCGACGAGGATGACCAAAAGATAGCCGAGTATGAGAAGCTGCGTTTCTTTCAGCCTGATTTTCTTTCCGTTTCTGTTTTTTGTCATATTTTCAGGCGCAAGGCGTCAAAACGCCAAGGCGCAATATAAGCAATTATACTATCGGCCGCGGTTTTAAGCAAGCGATTTTTTTGCCTGCCCGAAACGCCGAATCAAAAGAAAACAGCCATTTTGATTGCGGCTGCGTTAAAATGTTCGAAAACTCAGACAATTCTGAAATTTTCCGTCGACGTGTTGATGACGTATTTTTCTTTTATTTTGACAAGCTCCTTAAAATGCTCCGTCTCGCGATGCCTGTTGAAACATTCCTCGTCCGTCCAGCTTTCTATAAGCACAATCTGCGCGTAATTGTCTATGGGCAGCAGATATCTGTATTCCTTGTTGCCCGTTTCCTTGCGCGTTTTACGCACCAAATCAATCTGATTGACCGCCGCCAAAAATTCCTGTCTTTTGTTTCCCTTGATTGTGTAAGTAACCAATAAGTTGATGTTGTCGCTCATGATAAATCCTTTTCCCGATATTATTGTTGACTTTATTATATCATAAAAACGGCTCGCCGCGATTAAAGACAGTCAATTTTCGTGAACATTTCATTTTTTACGAGGCTTGTCGGCTCGAAAATTTTCTTCGGCAGGAAAAAAGCTCTCCCTTTTAAGGAGAGCTTTAAACAAACACTGTCAGCTTTCCGACTCGTCTTTCCAGATAACGGGGCAGTCGTCTTGATTCCAGTTTGAGTCCCACGTCGCAGGTATCTGCTCTTGCGTTCTTTCGCAGGTAATCGTCAGAGCGTCGCAGCCCCTGAAAGCGCCGCTTTTTATGATTTCCACGCTGAAAGGGACGGTAACGGATTTAAGTTTTTCGCAATCGCGGAATGCGTTTTGACCGATTTCTTTGAGTCCCTCGTTCAAAGTGACGCTTTCGAGGTTTGTGCAGCCGTAAAACGCGTTGTCGCCTAAAATTTCAAAGGAGGACGGGCAAACGACGGAAGTTATATCGGTGTTTCCGTAAAATTTCATGCCGTTGCTTATTCCTTTGACGGGCTTGCCGTCATATTCCGACGGAAAGCGGACTTCGGAAAGGCTTACTCCGTCGGCAAAACCGTCCACGAGATAAAACGTGCCGTCGTCCGACAGTTTGTAAACGAAATTCTTTTCGTTTTCGTTTCCGCTTTCTTGCGCCCAGACGACCTGCGCGTCGTCGTAATTCCAATACTCGTTCCAACCGTCGGGTTTCGAGCTTGCCTTACAGGTAATTACGAGAGAAGACGAGTTTTTTCTGAACGCGCCCTCGCCGACGGTTTGTACGCTGTCGGGAATCAAAGCCTCTGCAAGACCGGCGTTTTCTCTGAACGTGCCTTCACCCAGCGTTTTCAAGCCGTCGGGAAGCGAAACGGAAGTGAGATTGCAGCTTCTGAACGCGTCTTTTCCTATTTCTTCAAGACCTTCCGCAAACGTTACCGAGGCGAGAGAAGTGCAGTAGTAAAACGCGCTGTCGCCTATTTTGACATAGCTTGCGGGGATAGAGACGGACACGACGGAGTCGTTCATGACAAATGCTTGGGCGGCGATTTCTTTGACGGGTTTGCCGTTGTGAGAGGAGGGGAGTTGAAGCTCGGCAGCCTGTTTGCCCGAAGCAAAGCCTTTGAGTATATAATATTTTTCGTCAGTCGACAGGTTGAAATCAAAGTCGGCGTTTTCGACCTGATTTTCGCAGTCCCATACGACTTCATAGCCGCCGAAGTTCCATTCTTCGTCAAAGCCTTCGGGTTCGGAGTCGGCAACGCACAGAATTTTCAGTCCTTGACCGTTCTGCAAAAACGCGTATTTGCCTACTTTCACGACGCTTTGCGGAATTTTGACGACAAACAGCGACGAGCAGTTGGCAAACGCCAGGTTTCCGATTTCTTCAATGCCGTCGTTGAGCGTTATTTCGGAAAGAGAAATGCAGTTTTGGAAAGCCGACGCTCCCAGAACCCTGACCTTTTGTCCGAGCGTAGCCGAAATAAGATTTTCGCAGCCTTCAAAAGCCGAGTCGCCCACCGTTTCGACGTTTTGCGGCAGGACTGCTTGGACTATTCCCGTACCGGCAAGCGCATATTGCCCGACAGAGCTCAGAGTTTGAGGAAGCGAAATTTCCGTTAACGAGACGCACCCGTTGAAAACGTAATCCGGCAAAGACGGGATTTTGTCGTTCAATATTACGTTGTCGAGGTTTTGACAGCCGCTGAAAGCATATATTGCCAGACTTTCAACGTAAGTAAAGTCGAACCGACGCAGCGACGAGCAATCGTTAAACGCGTGCTCGCCCACAGAAACGACGCGACCGAGGTTGATTTGAGTCAGTGCGGCGCACCCGTTGAACGCGTAGTCGGGGATTGAAGCCAGTCCGTCAAAAGACGCCGTTTCCAGCTTCGCGCAGCCCGCAAAGGCATATTTGCCGATAGAAACTGTTGCCGTCGGGGCGGAAAAAGAGAGCAGGGAAGAGCAACCGTCGAAAGCGTGTTCGCCGATTGAGGCGAGCGCGGAGCCGTCTTTGACGTCGAATGTAACAAGAGCTTCCAAACCTGCAAAGGCAAAATTGCCTATTTCCTCTATGTCGGCGCCGAGCGTTATCGATTGAATGTAGGGGTTGTTTTCAAAAGCGTGCTCAAAAACAATTTTTATTCCGTCGCCGATATTGACGGAGGTCGCCGTTTTGCCTGCGGGATACAGAACCAGCCTTATGCCCGATTTGTCAAACAGTATGCCGTTTGAGGAAGAAAAGGCGCTGTTTTTTTGGTTTACGTTTATTTCTTTCAGGGATTTGCAGCCGTTGAGAGCGTTACCCGCGAAGCGGACGACGCCTGAGCCTATTTCTATTGTTTCAAGAGCCGTGCAGTTTTTGAATGCCGACGGTTCTACGCTTGAAATCCCGTCCGTCAGCACGATTTGTTTAAGGGAGGAGCACCCCTCGAACATCGAAGAAGATATGCTTTGCAGATTTTCGCCCAATATCGCCGTTTCCAGCGAATCGGCGCCGAGGAAAGCGGACGCGCCCGCGCTTAAAAGCGCCGAGAGGTCGGCGGCAAGCAACGAGGGGCATCTGTTGAAAGCGAAGTCGCCTAAAATCCCGACGTTTTCGAGATTGATTTTTGGAGCTTGTTGCAGCCGTCAAACGCGCTGCCGCCTATTTCCTTAACGGTGTCGGGCAGAACAACTTGCACAATCTCCGTCTGATTTTTGAAACCTCCCGACGCGATTTTGGTGATGTATATCCCGTCATAGGAGGAGGGCAGTATAATTTTTTGCGGAAACGCCGCGTCGGGCTTTGCGGACAGCGTATCGGCGTCGTAAATGAAGTAATCCGTCGAATTTACGTCCTTGATATCTGCGTAAACTTCCACGTCGTCCTGCACCTTAAACGTATATGAAGCGCCCGTTTCCACGGTTACGCCGTCCACAATCCAGCCGCCAAACTCAAAGCCTGTGGGTACCGTTGCGGTTAGCGTCAACTCTTGTCCGACGTCGTACCGCCCCGTGCCTTCCGCCCCGAACACAGTCACGAATGCGCGCAGTCTTACTATTTCGGCGACAACCGTGATGTCTTGCGCGGGCATGACGTCGGGCAGGTCTTTCCACTCGACAAAGCGGTAGTCTTCCGTGTCGTCGGGGCGCGGAGCTTCAATCTGTTGGTTAAAGATGTATGTTTGCGTTTGGAAAACCGTTCCGTCCAGCATATATGTAAGAGTATACTGACTGTCTGAAAAAACTGCCTCGTAAATGGCGTTTGCGGTTACTTCAACGGTAATTTCACGATTGGTTGAAAAGTCCTTGCCGTCTTTCGTCCATTTGACAAAGGTTTTTCCGGACGGCGCGGCGGCTGGAAGCGTTACTGACGAGCCGTAAGCGTAACTTCCTCCGCCCGTGCCGTTTACCACCGTTATCGTAAAAAAGTCGACGTCGGATTTATCCGTCCACTTTGCGTAAAGGACCAGATCGCTTTCCACAGGCAGTGAAAAGTCGTATTCCGTGCCTTGCGCGCAAGAAGGCTCTGTGAACCAGCCGCCGAATTCAAATCCGGTTTTTTCGGGCTGCGCGGGTTTTTCGGCTTTTTCTCCGTTCGCTACCTTTTGCGACGCGACGGGCGTGCCTCCGTCGGTTTGAAATTTTACGGTGAAATCTGACCGACATCCGACCAAACAAAAGCACAGAATCAGAATCGCCGCGAGAGTCGGAAGCAGAGTCTTGAAAAACTTTTTCATTTGTTTCTCTCCTTTCTTTTGCCAAGTATGGCTACTTTTTTCTTAAAATACCAAATAAGCGTCAGCTTGTCAATTAAAAAAGGCTCATAAATTATGATATCTTTAAATATTATCAAAATATTGAAATTATTTACATTTTATTGCTTTTAAATTGTTTGACAAATCCAATAGGTGGAGTTAATCTTTAAATATGGCACAACTTATAGACGAAAGAAAAATTGCCGAATACGGCTGCATATACGACGATTTGTTTTTTGCATTGAAATACGCTTTCGCGTCCATTCCCGAAAACGACGAATTGGATTATATAAAAAATACCACATTCAACGAGAAGCTGATTTTTTACGCTTTGTACGGACATCCGGGGGTGACGCTTAAAGAGCTTGCGGGGTTGAGCGGCATAGAATACAGGAATCTTTCGGCTTACGTAAACACGCTGGTTGCCAAAGGTTATGTGGACAAAAAAAGCGTGACAAGCCGCAACGGCATAAAGTCGTCAATCAGCTTGTCCGAGCTGGGAATGAAAACAATCAGGGAAAACAACGAGGCGATGCGGGAGGGGGTGCGCAGGCGTTTCTCGGAGGCGATGAGCGAGGAGGAGTTCGACGAGATGATGGAACTGTCCAAAAAACTCACGGCGATACTTTCAAAGGTCATTCCGCACGATACCGTTGCTTGGGAAAGAAGCAGAAAAAGACTTAAAACCATTTGAACAGAGTTTGAAAAAAACGGAGCCTTTCAACGGCTCCGTTTTTTGGTTTATTCGTAAAACAGTATGTCCGCGTAGGTGGGTATGGGCCATACCTTGCGCGAAACGATTGTTTCGAGACTGTCCGCCGCCGCGCGCAGGGCGTCCATGGTGTCTTTTATTCTGTCGCGGAAAAACACGCAACTGTCGTAAGACGACTCCAAGTCCTGCATTTCCTGTATCTGCGCTTCCAGCTTTTCTATATCGGAAAACAGCTCGTTCACAAGCGCGTCGGTTTTCGCAAGCTGTATTTTCTGCACTCCGCCGAAATTCGTGCCCGCCGCGTTGAGCTTTTCTATATCCCGCGCAAGCTTGTCCTCCCACTCCATGCAGGCGGGCAAAATTTCCCGCTTTGCCATCATCAGCATGGTGCGCGCTTCTATGAGCGCGGTTTTTTCGTAATTGTCGAGATAAATGGCGCGTCGGCTTTCCAGCTCCTTTTTGTTCATGATTTTGAATTTTTCAAACAGCGCGACGTTTTTCGGCGCCAAAAGCGCGTCGTAGGCGGTTATGCTGTTGTCTATATGCACAAGCCCTCTCTTTTCGGCTTCCTCAAACCACTCCTTTGAGTAGCCGTTGCCGTTGAAAACTATCCGCTTGTGCCTTTCGTAAAATTCGCACGCCAGACCGAGCGCTTCTTCGTGCAGACGGCTTTTGTCCGCTTTTTCAAGCCTGTCCGACATTCGCGAAAGCATTTCCGAAACGGCGGCGTTGAGCACCACGTTGGGGGTTGACAGCGTGGCGGAGCTGCCCACCATGCGAAATTCGAATTTGTTGCCGGTAAACGCAAAAGGAGAGGTGCGGTTGCGGTCGGAAAAATCCTTGCCTATGTCGGCTACGAAATTGAGTCCCGTGTTTAAACGCTGCTTTTCGTGGGCGCCCGTTGCCGAGTGGGAGAGCAGTGCGTCGAAAAGCTGCTGCATATCCTCTCCGATGAAAGCCGAGATAACGGTGGGCGGCGCCTCGTGGCCTCCGAGTCGGCTTTCGTTGCCGAGAGTTGCGGCGCTCATGCGCACAAGGTCGAAATATTCGTCAAGCGCCGCAAGAACCGCCGTGAAAAACAGCAGAAATGGGTAGTTTTGCGACGGGTTGGCTCCGGGTTTAAGCAGATTGAGTCCTTTGTCCGTGCAAAGCGACCAGTTGTTGTGTTTGCCGCTGCCGTTGACGCCGGCAAAGGGTTTTTCGTGCAGCAGGCAGGTCAGTCCGTGATTGTCCGCGACCTTTTTCAGCGTTTCCATGATGAGCTGATTCTGGTCTGTGGCGATGTTAGCGGTGCAGAAAATGGGAGCCAGCTCGTGCTGCGCGGGCGCGACCTCGTTGTGCTGTGTTTTGGCGGTGATACCGAGCTTCCACAGCTCCTCGTTGAGTTCCGCCATAAAGTCGCTTACCCTGTCCTTTATCGTGGCGTAATATTGGTCGTTTTTCTCCTGTCCTTTGGGAGGCATGGCTCCGAACAGCGTTCTCCCCGTGAATTTGAGGTCGTCGCGGCGGTTGTAGTCCCGCTTGTCGATGAGAAAATATTCCTGTTCGCCGCCCACGTTGGCGGTTACGCGTTCCGCATCGACGCCGAGAATTTTCAGCAGTCTTACTCCCTCGCGGTTGATTGCCTCCATAGAACGCAAAAGGGGCGTCTTTTTGTCGAGAGCTTCTCCCGTGTACGAGCAGAAGGCGGTGGGAATGCACAAAATACCCGCGCCGTTGCGCGATTTTTTTATGAACGCGGGACTGCTGCAATCCCACACGGCATAGCCGCGCGCTTCAAAGGTCGCGCGGATTCCGCCCGACGGAAAGCTGGACGCGTCCGCTTCTCCCTTGCGCAGATTGCTGCCGGTAAATTCCAACACGGTGTTGCCCGACTTGTCTATGGAAATAAAGCTGTCGTGCTTTTCCGCCGTGGTGCCAGTCAGCGGCTGAAACCAATGGGTGTAGTGCGTCGCGCCCATGTCGCCCGCCCACTCCTTCATGGCTTTCGCCACCTTGTTGGCAAGCTCCTTGTTGAGCGGCTTTCCGAGGTCGGTGACCTCCTTCAACTCGTTGTAGGTTTCGCGGGGCATATATTTCTGCATGACGCCGTCGTTAAAGACGTTGCAGCCGAAAAAATCTGTAATCTTTTTGCTTTCCGTTATTCTCATTGGCGAATCTGTCCTTTTGTTTGATTTTGTTGACTCGGATGCGAATTATTATAATACCCCGCCGTCAGAAAATCAAACAAATATGAAGAATTTTCATTTTGAGAAGCGTTTTTGTCGCAAAACGCTTTCAGGTATTGCTATTTGTACGAATATGTGCTAAAATGAGACAAATCGATTTGCGGGGAGCATTTTTATGGATTTCAAACAGAGAACGAGAGAAATCAGGCGGCTGACACTCACTTGTATTGCGAGTCTCGGCGTCGGACACGTGGGCGGCAGTCTTTCGATAGCGGAGGCGCTGTCGGTGCTTTATTCCAAGCACATGAGCTTCGACCCGAAAAATCCCGGTATGGAGGGGCGCGACAGACTTGTTCTAAGCAAGGGGCACGCAGGTCCCGCGCTTTACGCCACGCTTGCAAGCTTCGGGTTTTTCGACAAGGAGGAGCTTAAAACCCTCAACAGATTGGGCACAAAGCTTCCGAGCCACTGCAATATGCTTTTGACGCCCGGCGTGGATATGACGGCGGGCAGCCTCGGACAGGGCATAAGCTGCGGCGTGGGGCTTGCTATCGGCTCCAAGCTCAGAAACGACGGCGCAAAAATCTACGTAATCGTGGGCGACGGCGAGTGTCAGGAGGGACAGGTCTGGGAGGCGGCTATGCTTGCCGCGCACAAAAAGCTGGATAATTTAGTGGTTTTGGTGGACAACAACAAAATGCAGATAGACGGTCTTACCGAAAACGTCTGCGGCATAGAGGACGTTGCCTCCAAATTCGACGCATTCGGCTTCAACACCGTGCGCGTCAACGGCAACGACGAGGAGGAAATCGACCGCGCGCTGTGCGAGGCGGACAACGTAAAGGGCAGACCTACCTGCATAGTTATGGACACCGTCAAGGGAGAGGGCGTTTCGATTTTCAAAAATATGGGCTTTGCAAATCACAGCTGCAACGTGAGCGCCGAGCAGTTGGAAACGGCGCTTGCCGAATTGGAGGACTGAAAAATGGAAGTCAGAAAGGTTTTTGCGGCAACGCTTGAAAAAATGATGCGTGAAAATGAAAATATCGTTATGCTTGACGCCGACCTTGCCAAGGCGGGCGGGACCTTCGGTTTGCGTGAAATTTTCCCCGACAGGGCTTTTGACGTGGGCATAGCGGAGGCAAATATGGCTTGCGTGGCGGCGGGACTCGCGGCTTACGGATTTGTGCCCTTTATCCACTCGTTCGCGCCCTTTGCGTCAAGAAGAATTTTCGACCAAATAGCGGTTAGCATTGCCTACGGCGGCAACAATGTGAAAATCATAGGCTCCGACCCGGGTATTGCCGCCGAGCTTAACGGCGGCACCCACATGAGCTTCGAGGATGTGGCGGCAATGCGCGCAATTCCCGGAATGCTGATTTTCGAGCCGGTGGACGCAAGACAGATGGAGGAGGCAATGCCTGCAATAGTCGAATACGACGGACCGGTTTACGTAAGGATGTTCAGAAAGGAAACTCCCGACGTGTTCACCGAGCCGGATTACAAATTCAATCTGTTCAAAGCGGACGTGTTGAGGGAGGGGACGGACGTGAGCATTTTCGTGACGGGACTTTTGACGTCGGACGCGCTGCGCGCCGCGGATATGCTGCGCGAAGAGGGTGTGTCCGCGGAGGTAATCAATATCCACACCTTGAAGCCCGTGGACAGGCAGGCGGTTTTGAAATCGGTAAAAAAGACGGGCAGGGCGTTGACGGTTGAAAACCACAGCATATTCGGAGGCTTGCATTCGGCTGTCTGCGAAATTCTCTGCGAGGAATTTCCCGTCAGATGCGCCGCCGTCGCCGTCAACGACAGATTCGGCGAGGTAGGCAGACTCAACGAGCTGAAACGGTTTTACGGGCTTACCGACAGAGATATAGCGGACAAGGCAAAGACCTTGCTCTGAAAACGACGGGAGTGCTTTATGAACGCGGCTGTTTCAAGGAGCTACAACGGCTGGGAGCCGTTGTTTTCGGAGGAGTTTTCCAAGGACTATTTCAAGGGAATAAAGGCGTTTCTTGAACGTGAATACGCGCAAAAGACGGTTTATCCCCCCAAAAAGCTTATACTCAACGCTTTTGACCTTACCGCGCCGCAAGACGTAAAGGTCGTTATTTTGGGGCAGGACCCTTACATAAATCCGGGACAGGCGATGGGGCTTGCTTTCAGTGTGCCCTATCCCGTGCCGCCTCCGCCGAGCTTGCTCAATATTTTCAGGGAAATCAAGGAAGAGACGGGCAGGGACTCCGCGGTAAAGGGCGGCGACCTAACCGTCTGGGCAAAGCAGGGGGTGCTTTTGCTCAACACTTCCCTCACGGTAGTGAGAGGCGTGAGCAATTCCCACAGCAACATAGGGTGGCAGATTTTTACCGACAGAGTAATTTCCTGGATAAACGACAACGCAGCAAGGCCCGTCGTATTTATGCTTTGGGGCGGCAACGCGCGCAGGAAAAAAAGCCTGCTTACCAATACTTCGCATTTGGTGCTGGAAGCGGCGCATCCGAGTCCGCTTTCCGCTTACAACGGATTTTTCGGCTGCGGTCATTTCGTAAAAGCCAACGAATTTTTAAGCGGCTTCACCACGCCGATAGAGTGGTGAAATTTGAGCTTCAAAGGGCGCGTAAAACGCGCCCTTTTTTCGTCTGTGACATAAAAGCGTAAAAATTTGCAAAAAATGTCATTTTGCCGGGAGGCTTCGTCTATATAATAGTAGGTATGTTTTACAAAAAATATCTGGTAATCAACAGTATGAATTCTCTCGGCTCTCTCGGACTCGTTTATCTGCTTTGCAACGGAGCGACCACCCGCGTCAAGCTTGCCGCAAACACGATGAAGGCGCCCAAGGGCGATTTGTGGGCGGGGCTGCTTCTCGACAAAAGGCTGTTCGTAAGGGAGCTTACCGCCAAAAGCGCCGAATTCGAGCTGGACTGTCCTACGCTCAACCGCGCGGAGTGCCTGATAGCCGTCAAATCCGCCCGTCTGGAAGCTCTCGCCTACGCGTCCGACGGCGCGTCAGAAAGCGGGGCGCTCTTTGCCATGCTGAAAAAGGAGCTTGAAAAAATAAACGACGCCGGTTTAAGGACGCCGCCCGCCGCGGAGGAAACGAAAGACGACGAGCCTTACGAAAGCTTTGTGGAGCGCGCCGGAAATTATTTTGAGGGGACGAGCTTTGTTGTGGACGAAATAGCCCGAAACAAGAGCATAGAGGAATACAGCGAGGCTTTCAGGAGATATTACGAGCAGGAAAACGGCGGCAGCTACTATCTTTCCGTCAGGGAGCAGCTGCAAAAGCTGTTCGACAATTTTCCCGCAGCGCCCGAGCTGATAGACAGGTTTGAAAATTCTTATTGGATAAAAATATCGAGAAAGAACAAGCATTTCGCTTTGGGGCTGCTTACCGACGACGGCGCGCCCAGCTTCATCTGCTACGCGTTGCCCGCGCCCGAAGGCAAAAGCGCGGACGGGGATTTTGAATTGACCACGCTTAAAAACGGCGAAAAATATTACGTGTTGTATCAGGACACGACGGACGGAAAAGTAAAAAGAGGCAGGGCGGTTTCTTGACAGAAGCCGTCTTTTGTTTTAAAATAAATTTCGAAAATGGAAAACAAAGAGTTTTTGAGAAAAGTGCAGGAGCTGCTTCTAAAAACCGACTTCGTGGAGCGGTGCGTCACCTTCGACGGCGGCGAGGCGCTGCAAATAAAGACGACGGACGGGACGGTTTTCAACGTGTCGTCGAGAAAGCGCGACACAAAGAGGAGCGTGGCGCTGGTCAATCAGCGCAATCCGCGTTATCGCAGGGCGAATATGGGACTAAATCCCAATCTGGAAAAAAATCTTCCGCTTATAAAGGCGGTGGAGGAAAGACTGCGCGAGGAGAAAGAGCACCTGGAAAGGAATTTCGGACGAAACGGACAGACGGAGGAAAAGGATGGTTAAGCATATCGTGTGCTACAAATTCAAAGACAACAGCAGGGAAAATCTTGACAGAGCAACGGCAGCTTTGTTGAGTATGCGTTTTAACGTGCCGCAGGTTTTGTCCGTCGAGGCGGGCGCGGATTTTGTAGGCAGCGCGCGCTCCTACGACCTTGCGCTAGCGGTGACTTTGAAAAGCAGAGAGGATTTGGAGGAATATCAGAAAAACGAGTTCCACTGCAAAGAAGTCAAGCCCGTCATGCACGAGCTGACCGAAAAGAGCGTTTCGGTGGATTTCGAGTTCGACCAAGCCTGAACGCGCAAAAGAAACCTTCCCCATAAGGGGTAAGGTTTTTTTATGCGCTTTTACGGGAAATAATTCGATAAAGTTCGACGCGCGGCGACATATGGAGCGAAATTTTTTACGTTTCCTTATTTTAAAATGACGTTATACAGTCAAGGGAGGAAGCGAAAGGGTTATGAACAGACAAACGGGAGCGGCGCGCATATCGATAGCGCCGACAAAGGCAAAGGGAGCAAGCGTGTGGAGGTCTCTTCTCGAATGCGTATCGCTTGCGGCGGGATTCGTTCTTTTGAGACTGACCGCGGACGGGCTTTACGGTCAGCTTGCATTCGGACTTTTCGTCGGAGCGCTTTACTGCAACAGGCTTTTGGCGCCGTCCGTTTTGTTTTTGGCGACGTCGTTTGCGTCGGGGATAGACTGCGTATTGGTTTCCGCCGTTCAGTGCGCCGTCATGCTGGGCGTGAGCTTTGTCCACATCAAATGCCGCCGCAAAATCAACAAATGGCTGCTGATACTTTATCTTGCCGCGTCTCAGATTTTTTTCGTGCTATTCAAAACCTCCGAGAGTCAGGAGCTGGTAAACAAGCTGATTGCCGCAGGCGCGGGAATTGTATTTTCCTTCGTATGTATTTACGTGCTGCGCGCGCTTTTTATCAGGGGACTGAAATATCGTCTTACCGTTGAAGAAAACATTTGTCTGGCGGTTTTTGCACTGTGCGTTTTCAAGGCGCTGGATTTGATTCGCGTCGGAGGAGTCGGTTTGCTTGCGTTCATTGCGCCTCTCGCCGTGCTTTTGACGCTGTTCGTCTACGGAAAAAGCGCCTGCTACGCGCTTGCCGCGACAATCGGCTTTGCCTGCGCGCTCAATGCTGGCAGTCTCACGCAGGTAGCGGTGTGCGGACTCTGGTCGGTCTGCGCCGTGGCGTTTATGCCGCTGTCAAGGTGGCTTTCGGCGCTTGCGCTTTTGCTGTGCGAGGTGGCGCTTGTATATTTTTTCGATATTTACGACGGCTTCAACAGCCTGAGATTGATTGCGGCGGTAGCGTCCTGCGCGGTTTTTTGCTGCATACCCGGCAAAACTCTCGAATATCTCAAAGCGGTTTCAGGCAACACCAAGGAAAAATACTCCCCGCGCCACATAGTCAACCGTCTGCGCGTAAACCTAAGTCGAAAGCTTTTTGAGCTGTCGGAAATTTTTTACGCCATGCAGCTTACCTTCAAGACGCTGAACAACAACGTAATCCCTCCCGAAAAGGCGCAGGTGAGCATTGCCAACGAGGTTGCCGAGCTTACCTGCAAGGATTGTCCCGAAAGCGTAAAGTGCTGGCGCAGGGAAATAAAGGACAGCGAACAGGCTTTTTGCGACGTGGTGGGCAACGCTCTCGACAGGGGCAAGGCTACCGTGCTTGACCTCAACAGCTCGCTTGCGTCGAGGTGTCTCAGGACAAGCACGCTTTTGAGCAACGTAAACCAACAGGTGGCGGCATACAAGCAGTATTATCTCGTCGCGGCAAGCTCGGACAACAGCAGAAACCTGATTGGCGACCAACTCGGAGGGGTGTCGCGGATTATGCTGGGACTGAGCGAGGAAAGCAAAGCCACCATACGTTTTGACACCGAGCGGGAAAAGCAGCTTGTGGAGCAGCTTACCTTTTACAACATACTGACAAAGGAAGCCGTTATTTTCAACGAGGGAGGGGAGCTTAACGTTACGCTTGTGGTAAATTCGCGCGACGCGCGCAAGGAAAACCTCGAAAGCGTGGTTTCCGAGGTGGTAAACGCAAAGCTCGGCGTTTGCGCGCGGGAGAACACCGACAACGAAAATTGGACGGTGCTGTACTTGAAGCCCAAACCCGTTTATGACGTGGAATTCGGTTTCTGCGCCGCCAAGAAGGCGGGCAGCGAGGTCTCGGGCGACACACACAGCTTTGTCAGGCTTGACAAGGACAAGTTTTTGCTTGCGGTATGCGACGGCATGGGCAGCGGCAAAGAGGCGGAAAGAGCTTCGGAGTCCGCCGTGTCGTTGGTGGAGAATTTTTACAAGGCGGGCTTTGACAACGAGCTTATACTCAAAAGCGTCAACAGACTGCTCACCTCCGTAAACGACGAGACCTTTACGGCGGTGGATATATGCGTTGTGGATTTGATGAAGGGACCGGCCGATTTCATCAAGCTGGGCGCGCCGCAGGGGCTTATCAAAAGCGGCGGGGAGGTGCAGTTCGTGTCGGGAGGCAGTCTGCCTCTCGGCGTTTTGGAGGAAATGCAGCCTACAATCACAAAAAAAGCGCTTAAAGCAAACGACGTGATTGTGCTTGCTAGCGACGGCTTTTCCGACGCGTTTGAAAACAAGGACGATATGGCGGCGCTGCTTGCGGAAACCGAGTCGTCCGACCCTCAAATCATTGCAGACAAGCTGTTCGGCAAAGCAATGATTAACTATGACGAAAAGCCCAAGGACGACATAACGGTGATTGTGGCGCGAATTAAACAGTGAGTTTGTTTGGCGTTTTTTGCCGCTTTGAGGCGGGAAAGCGACGTAAAAAGTAACGGCGGGAGTTTTCCGCCGTTTTTAATATTTCGTGACTTTTTATTTTGAAGTAACGGTATCCCGTTTTTCTTCCCCGTCCTCCGTGTCGCGGAGCGGTTCGGACGCTTTTTTCAGGGCGTTGAGAAACGCGCCCGACGCTTTCGACATGACCTAATGTTTTTTCCATGCCACGACCAACCGCGCTGTCAGGCGGGGCGACAGGGGGCGGAAGCACAAATCGCTGCCTGTCGTGTTTATCAGTCTGTCAAGTCCTATGGCGTAGCCCATACCCTCCTCGACCATAAGCGAGGCGTTGTAGATGAGATTGTAGGTTACGTTTACCGCGGGCTTGCAGTCCGACGCGGAAAACCATTCGTCAAGAGCCTTCTGCACTATGCTGTGCCGCGAACAAATCAGGGGCAGTCCTTTCAGGTCGTTTGCCGTGACGCTTTCCTTTCGGGCAAGAATCGAGCTTTTGGGCATTAGCACGCCCCACGTGTCCTCCGCGGGCAGACGGATATAATCGTATTCGGTTAAGTCGGATGGCTCCACGAAAACTCCGAAGTCGATAAGCCCTTTGTCAAGCTTGTCCTTTACGTCGTGTGTGTCGCCGCTGAAAAAATGAAATTTGAGCTCCGGATGCTTTGACTGAATTTGCTTGGCGGCACGCGCCACTATGCGCACGCCGCACGATTCGCCGCCTCCGATGTAGACGTCTCCGCTCAAGCTCTCGCCGTCCGCAAGCAGCTCCGCCTGCGTTTTTTCGTAAAGCTGGAGCATTTCCTCCGCCCGTTTTTTGAGCAGCTCGCCCGCCTGCGTGAGAGTCACCTTTCTGCTGCCTCTGACAAACAAAAGGCGGTTCAATTCGCTTTCCAGCTTTTGCATCCGCCTTGACAGGCTTGGCTGGGCGATAAAAAGATATTCCGCCGCTTTGGTTATGCTCTCCTGTTGCGCGACGGCAAGAAAATATCTCAAATCTCGCAGTTCTATTTCCATTTCGACTCCTTTACGCTTTTATTATAACGCTTTTGAGTTTTCTGGTCAACTGCGGCTTGACTGCCGAAAAGCGCGTGTTGTCGGCTTGGGAGCGAAAAAAGTAAAAAAGACAAGGGCGGAGTTTCCGCCTTGCTTAAAGCACAAGAAGGCTCAAAAGAAAGGGTACGGGCATATAGAGCGCAAACCATTTGAAATCGGCGTTTTTCAACGCTTTTTGGACTATGCCGATTGCAAGCAGTCCGGCAAAAAACGCCGCGACGACGCCGATTGAAACGCTGCCCCAATTTATCTCTGCGGAAGTGGCGAAGGCTTCGATCAGCTCTACCGCCGCGCCTGCCAAAATCACGGGTATGGACAAAAGAAAGCTGAATTCGCCGCTTTCCTCGCGTTTGATGTCGAACAGGCTCATTGTGCAGATGGTGGCGCCGCTTCTCGACAAGCCGGCGAAACAAGCCATACCCTGCGCGACGCCCGTTATCAACAGGGGGAGCACACCCTTTTCGCCTACGGAAAATTTGTTTTTGTTGAGACTGGAAAGCAAAAGCAGGGCGGCAGTTAAGGCAAAGCCGACAGGCAGAATGTATTTGTCGACGCCTTCGGGCAGAAAGAATTTGACTGCCGCGGCAATTATAAACGTCGGTATGCTGGCTATGACAAGGTACAAAAGGCGTTTGTCCGAAATCGGATGGCGAAGAATTTGCAGCAGCGGCTTTCTGTACGCGATTATGACGGCGAAAAGCGTGCCTACGTGCAGCATAACGCTCATGAAAAGCGGGCATTCCACTCCCGTAAGCGCGGAAACGAGGAGCAGGTGTCCGCTGCTCGAAACGGGCAGAAATTCGGTGAAGCCCTGAATAAGTCCGAAAAAAATACTCTGCCAAACATTCATTTTGCCCTTTCTCCTTGTTTACAATCCGCGTCGGTTAGTGTATAATCATTTTGTATTGCGCTTTTTGAGAGGTTGCTTTCGCGCCTTTTGCCGGCGCATACCATTAGTTAATATATGGAGAAAGAACTGAAATTATGAAATTAGGTGTCGTGGGACTGCCCAATGTAGGCAAAAGCACGCTGTTCAACGCGATAACGCAGGCAAAAGCCGAAATAGCCAACTATCCGTTCTGCACAATCGAGCCGAACGTGGGTGTGGTCGCCGTGCCCGACGAGAGGCTTGACAAGCTTGCCGCGCTGTACGACAGCAAAAAAATCACGCCCACTTATCTCAAATTCGTGGATATAGCGGGACTCGTCAAGGGCGCAAGCCGCGGCGAGGGGCTGGGAAACAAGTTTTTAAGCCACATACGGGAGGTTGACGCGATAGTTCACGTCGTCAGATGCTTTGAGGACGCGGACGTGACGCACGTATCCGACAAAATCGACCCTGTGGCGGATATGGACACAATCAATTTGGAGCTCGTGCTTGCCGACCTCGAAACGGTAAAGTCCCGTCTGGAAAAGGCAAAAGCATTGCTCAACAAGGGGGACAAGTCCTACGCCTCGGAGGTCGGGGCGCTGGACAAGGTTTACGCGGCGCTGAGCGAGGGAAAACCCGCCCGCAGCGTTGCACTTGACGCGGAGGAAAGGGCAAAGGTAAACGAGCTGTTTCTTCTGACGGCAAAGCCCGTCGTTTACGCCGCCAACATTTCCGAGTCGGATTTGGGTCAAAGCGAGGACGGGCTGCCCGCCGAGACCATCCCCCGGCCCCCCCCCGTGCCGCGCGCGAGGCGGCGCGCCGCGGAGGAGGGCGCGCAGACTCTCGTCATCTGCGCCAAGGTGGAGGAGGAGTTGTCCTCTCTTGACGACGGGGAAAAGCAAATGTTTCTCGACAGCTACGGCATAGAGGAAAGCGGACTCAATCGACTTGTCAAAAAGTGCTACGAGCTTTTGGGGCTTATTTCTTATCTCACGGCGGGGGAAAAGGAAACACGCGCCTGGACGGTGGAAAGGGGAACCAAGGCTCCGCAGGCCGCGGGCAAAATCCACTCCGATTTCGAGAGAGGCTTCATACGCGCCGAGGTCGTGCCCTACCAAACGCTGCTCGAATGCGGCAATTACACAAACGCCAAGGAGCGCGGCAAGGTCAGGAGCGAGGGAAAGGACTACGAAATAAAGGACGGCGACGTTGTGCTGTTCCGTTTCAATGTTTGACGGAGGAAAAAAATGGAAAAATTACCTGTGGAAAATACGGCTCAAAAGGTCGGGTTGAAAAACAAACTTGCGTTTGCCAGCGGCGATATCTTCGGAGGGGGCAGCTTCAACATAATAAACTTTCTGTTCGTGCCCTTTTTGACGCTTACCGTCGGCATACCCATGTATTGGGTGAGCGTCATCATGCTGATAAGCAAGGTGTGGGACGGAATTATCGACCCGTTTATCGGGAAAATCAGCGACGGAAAACAGCCGGGCAGATTCGGCAAACGCCGTTTCTTCATGCTCGTGTGCGCGCCCATACTCATTGTGGCGACCATTCTTTTGTTTTTCCCTTGGAATCTCGTTACGACAAGCGTTCCGCTTAAAATCGTGCTGGTCATACTCGTGTATCTGATTTACGCCACGACGCAGTCGTTTATACTCATTCCCTACTATTCGCTGGGCAGCGAAATGAGCGGAGATTTCATCGAGCGCACAAAGGTGAACTCGGTCAGGCTGGGCTTTTCGATTTTTTCCAGCATAGTGTGCGTCGCCGTGCCCGGCATGATTGCCGCTCCGGAAAAGGGCGCGCAGAGCTATATCGTCATGGCGGCGATTTTCGGCGGGATTTTCTGTATCGCCGTGTTGATAACCGCGCTGTTTGCAAGAGAGCAGATTGTAACTCCCGCAGTAAAAACAAAAGTAAACATAAAAGAGTTTTTCAGACCTCTCAAGCTCAAATCGTACAGGCAGTATCTGGGCATGCAGATGTGTTCAAGCATGGGCATGGCGATTATGTCCTCCTTTTTCTTCACGCTTATGGATTTTTGGATAAGGAGAGGAAGCTACGCCGCCAATTTGCAGTTTGGCGTTCCGCGTTTCCCGATAGCGACGGTGGCTGCGGCAATTATGTTCGTCGCGCAGATTTTCGCGCTGCCCTTCTATTTTTGGCTCATCAAGCGCAAAAGCAAAACCTTTGCTTATCGTCTCGGCGCAATCGTCTGGGCGGTCACGGCATTCGCGCTTTTCTTCCTGCCCGCGCAAAGCTACACGCTGGACGCGTCGGGCGCGCTTGAAATCGTGTCGCAGGTGCCCGATTGGGTTATCTGTATGCTGGCGTTTGTCATCGGTATAGGCATAGGCGGTCCCGTGCTGGTGCCCCACACGGCATTCGGAGACGTCTGCGACGTCGGCGAGCTTTATTTCAACGAAAGGACGGAAGGAGCCTTTTCGGGGCTTTCCAATTTCCTCAACACCACGGCGCAGGCAGTGGGGCTTGCGATTCCGCCAATTATTATCGGCGCGGCGGGCTATCTTGAAACGGTCTACGAGGCGCCCGCAGACCTGAGCGGCTATTTCGTAAAGCCATACGACAACGGCACGGCTTACATGCCCGTCGCTCAGAGCGACTCGGCAATGCTTGCGGTAAGAATCGTCATCGCTTTTCTGCCGATCGTTGTCATGGCAATCGGATTTTTTATTTCTCTAAGATACAAGGTCACGAGGGAAAAGCAGAACGAGATAGCCGAAACGCTTAAACTTGACAAAAACAGCGAAGAATACAAAAGCAAACGGGAGGAGATTTTGAAAAGTCTCTGAAAAACGCGGTATAAGATGAAATTCCTTACTTTGTTCAGCGGAAGCAAGGGCAATATGGCTCTTGCCTTTACGCCGGATACAAAAATACTTATCGACTGCGGCGTGTCCTACTGCGCCGCAAAAAAATCTCTCGCCGACATAGGGGTGGACATAGACGACGTCGACGCGGTGCTTGTCACGCACGAGCACATGGACCACGTCGCAGGTCTGCCCAAGTTTCTCGAACACAACAAAAAAGCCGTCGTTTTCGTGCACGAAAAAGGCGCGCGGGCTTTGGACGTGCGGGTTGCGCCCGATATGCAAAGGGTAATCGGTTTTGGCGCTCCCTTTGTTTTCAAGGGGGTTTCGGTGGATTTTTACGTCTGCTCTCATGACAGCGCGTTTTGCTGCGGCTTTAAGATAACGGAAAACGCGACGGGCAAAAGCATAGCGACGGTCACGGATACGGGATTTGTAAACGGCGGTTTCGACGCTTTTGTCGGCGGATGCGAGGCTGTGGTTCTCGAAAGCAATTACGACGAAACGATGTTGAGGTCGGGCAGGTATCCCGCGGCGCTCAAACGCAGAATCATGTCGGAGTGCGGGCATCTGTCAAACGCGCAGGCTTGCGAGCTGATTGTCAGGCTTGCGCCCACAAGCGTCAAGACGGTGGTGCTTGCGCACCTGAGCGAGGAGAACAATTCTGCCGAGCTGGCCTTCGCAGGCGCTGTGCAGGCGCTTGCGGCGCGCGATTTCAGAGAGGGCAGGGAGCTTAAAATTATCGTGGCCAAGCAATATACGAAAAGCGAGGTGTTGGATACGGATGATTGATAAATTCGATAAAAACGACGGTCTGAGAATCTTTTCCTTTACCGTTTTTGCCGTGCTGATAATCAACCTGCTCTATTCCATGCTGCTTACGGTTTTCCCCTCTCTCGATGGGGAGGCGGGCTTTTGGTGCGTCAACGTGATTCTTCAAGCGTCGCTTGCGGGAGTGGTCGCGCTTTACTGCAAGAGCAAAAATATTTCTTTTTTTTCCGCTGCGTCGCTTGACGTCAAGCCGCGTGTTGCGGACGTGTTTTTGACGATGGGCGCGGGGGCGGGAACGCTGGCTTTTATGCTGCCCTTACAAAACTTTATCGTAAATTGGTTTGAATGGATGGGCTTTGAAGTCTCCGTCTCCGTACCGGTAACCGGCACTGCGGGGAACGTCGTCCTGCTGATTGTCGTGGCTTGCATTATGCCCGCTTTTTGCGAGGAGCTGGTGTTCAGAGGCGCGTTGGGCAACGGACTTGCCGAAACGGGCTTGTGGAGTGCGTCTTTGCTGGGAGGCGCGCTGTTTTCGCTCTTTCATATGAATCCCGCTCAGACGCTGCATCAGTTTGTTATGGGCTTTCTGCTGGTGTTTTATATACTCGTTACGGGAAGCTTCTGGTGCTCCTTTGCGGCGCACCTTTTCAACAATCTGCTTACCGTCGTGCTTTCTCTTACGCTGGGCGAAAAAATAGACGCTTGGAGCATGGATTATTGGTATATATTTATACTTGCGGGCGCGGCTTGCGCACTTCCCCTTGTTTGGCTGCTGTACAAGCGCAGAAGGTTCGTCGTGCCGGAGGGCTGCGACAAGGACGCCCGAGAAAAAAACTTTACTTTGCTTTTGCTGCTGCCCGCACTGTTTGTGTGCGTGCTGTTTTGGCTTAGCGCGCTGTTTGCAAAATGAAAATAAAAATCTTGGCTGTCGGCAAAATAAAAGAAAAATGGTACGCCGAAGCGTTGGCGGAGTACGTCAAGCGGCTTGACAGATTTGCCGCCGTGGAGATTTTCGAGGCGGACGAGGGAGACGTCAGGGATACGGGCGAAGCGTCTGTCAACGCGGCGCTGAAAAAGGAAGCGGAGCAGATTCTGCCCCGACTTCAAGGCTATACCGTCGCGCTGGATATAGACGGACGGCAGATGTCGAGCACGGAAATCGCTTCTCTTATCCATCGGGAAAAGATGAACAATTCCGTCTTTACCTTTGTGGTGGGCGGCAGCCACGGGCTGCACCGGAGCGTAAAGGATGCGGCAAGGCTCAGGCTGAGCTTCGGGAAAATAACTCTCCCGCACACTCTTTGCAGAGTCGTGCTTGCGGAGCAGGTGTACCGCGCTTTCATGATAAACGCCAATTCGGTTTACCACAAATAAAAACAGGATAAAAATTTCCGAAACGGAGCACCGTAGGCATACCCTTATTCATACAATGTAAAATGAGTATGCTAGGGGGTTGAAAAAATGTTCCGTTATCAGGATTTGCTTAAAGAAGTCGAGTTGTTTGAAAAGCACGGCGTGGAAACGGGGAGCATAGGCGACAGCACGCTGGGGCAGGCCACGCCCTATATCTTTGTGGGAAACAAGGAGGGGCGGTGCATAATCGTTCAGGGGGGCATTCACGCGCGGGAGCATATAACAAGTCTGCTTGTGGTGTGTCAGGCAAAGCACCTTTTGAAGCACCCCGAGCTTTTGCTTGACGGGGGTATATATTTCATACCCATGACGAATCCCGACGGCGTGAGGCTGGCGCAGGAGGGGGCGGGCTTTATCCGAAACAAGGAGCTTAAAAAAAATCTGCTCCAAATCAACGGCGGTCCGGATTTTTCGCTTTGGAAAGCCAACATCAACGGCGTGGATTTGAACACCAATTTCGACGCGAGATGGGGGCAGGGCAAGCGAAACGTGTTTTTCCGCGCCGGCGCAAACTATGTAGGCAAAACGCCAAACAGCGAAAAGGAGACGAAAAATCTCATCAGATTTACCAAAGCGGTTAAGCCTCTTGCGACAATCAGCTATCACTGCAAGGGCGAGATAATTTACTGGCGGTTTTTTCAGAAGGACAAGGACACCATTTGGAGACATTATCGTCTGGCGCGTTCCATTTCCGAGCAGACGGGATACGCTCTGGTCAGCAACGACGGCGCAAGCACGGGGGGCTACAAGGATTGGTGCATAGAGCATTTCAATATTCCGAGCTTTACCATAGAGGTGGGAAGCGACAAGTTTTCGCATCCGTGTCCCTATTCGGAGTTTGAAAAAATCCTTTATCAGAACGACGATATTCCGCGCAGACTGCTCAACACGGTGGCGCGCGAGGACAGAATACAAAAAAGAAGAGTTTTGCCGGACGAGGACGTGCGCGAAGGGAGAGAAAGCGAGCGCTGACGTCTTGTTTGACGCAAAAAGGGAGCTTTTTATGGCATACGAAGAAAAATTCATGCTTGACGCCCTCAAAGAGGCGGACAAGGCGCCCGCCGAGCACGAGGTTCCCGTCGTCGCCGTTGTCGTCTGCGAGGGGAAAATTATCGCGCGCGCGCACAACAGGCGGGAAAACAAACAGTCCGCCAAGGCGCACGCGGAGTCGCTTGCCATAGAAAAAGCGTGCAGAAAGCTAAAAAGTTGGAGGCTTGTCGGCTGCGAGCTGTACGTGACGCTTGAGCCTTGCCCAATGTGCGCCGGCGCGATAATCAATTCGCGTATCGACGCGGTTTACTTCGGCGCGTCAGACCCAAAGGCGGGCTGCTGCGGCTCGCTTTACAATCTGACGGGTGACGTGCGGTTCAACCACCGGCCGATTGTAGAGGGCGGTTTTTTGAAGGAGCGCTGCGCAAGACTTTTGACGGACTATTTCAAAGACAAACGAAAAAACAGACAGGAAAACGAAAACAAAATACCGACCTAATTCGGTCGGTATTTTTTATTGTCTATTTTGCGGTTTTGTTCAGGTGGTTGATAAAGTATTTGGCTTGCACCTCCAAAGCGGAGGAGGCGTAAGCGCGTTTGGGCGTCACGGGACGGGTATAAGTGAAAAACGTAAGATATCTCCTCAAAAGCTTTTTGGCAAGCTCTCTGTCCCCGAAGGCAAGGTCGTACATACATTTCATGGGCGTTGCGCAGGGATTGTTGCACACATAGTTTAAAAGCTCTTTGGCGGAGTATTTGTTGGCGGGATTGGTCAGAGCCTCGAGGTTGACTCCGAGACGCTTGGCGAGCTTCGGGTGTTTGCAAAGGCTTGAAAGCATCTGGTCGAAGCATTGCTTGACGCTCTGCATGGTGAGCTTGTTTTCGTGCGAAAAAAGTCTGAGAGCCTGCGCGACGCTAAGTCCCTCGGCGACCTTTTCCTCTACAAATTGCATCAGTTTGATAAGCATAAAGACAGTATTGACTTAAACATTTAAGCTTAAACCGTTTTTCGAGCGCGCTTTGGGAAAATTTTGAAAAATCGACAAAATTCTTTCTTTTTTGCGCGCTGTGTGCTATAATGCAGAAAACATCTGAGACAAGGAGGGGCAAATATGCCTGTAAAGAGTGTCGGACGTCGTTTTCAGGACTGTCTGCTTTTTTTGGGGGCGTTGACGACGGCAGGCGTCGCAGCTGCGGGAGGCTGCCTGCTGCACGGCGTCGCGTGGCGGGCGGAAAAGCTTCTTGTGGCGCTGCTTGTTGTTTCTTTCGTCTTTCCCGTGCTTTTTTTGTCTGTAAATCTCATTCTGCGCAAAAAGTATTTTGAAAAACTGAAAAAAATGAAGCTCAAAGACGGACAGGAATATCTGTATTCCCACAGAGAATTTGCCCGACAGAAGTCGGAGGAGCTGCTCGAACAGCTTAGAAGAATCCGTTTTCGCTCCGATTGGTACGCGGTTTGTCTGGGTATGTCGGGCGCGTGCACGGCATTTTGCGGCGGCGCTCTGGCGGGCAACGGCGCTGCCGTGTTGATAGGCGTTTACGCAGCGTATTGCTGTACGTTCGGCTTTTCCCGCATTCGCTTTTCGATCAAGACGCTTTTAAGCGACTTCGGCAAAAAATATATTTCCTTTCTTCACTATCCGACGGTTTACGCCCTTGCGAAAAAAGCCGCGGCGGCTTTGGGTTGTCGCGGGAAAATAAAAATTTTTCTCAACCCCGGCGTAAACGCCGGCGTTGCCGATATGGACGGAGTCATTTCTCTCGATTTGGGGGCGATTTTGTTGGACATGCTTTCGGACGAGGAGCTTTACGCGGTTTTGCTGCACGAGTTCGCGCATTTGAAGGGGGAGTCCGACGCCGCGGCGGCGGAAAGAAGGTTTTACGTCTGGCTTTGCGAAGACAGAAACGAAAACGCCCTCTACGCCCTCACGCCCTATATGTTCGCATTTTTGGACGCGCTGTATTTGTTGAACTACGAGCTTTACGCCTATACGGTGTCCATTCTGAAAGAAAACGAAGCCGACAGCGCGATTGCGCGGTACGGAAACGCGGAAAAAGGCGCTTCCGGTCTTGCCAAGCTGGGTTTTTTCGAGCTGTACGAGTGGGAAAAGGGCGGCTACGACGAGCCGCCTGCATTTCAGGAGGAAAACGCGCCCGAGGACTGCTTGAAGCGTTACGTTAAGGCGTTCCGCGAAAGGCTTGGCATCCGCAGGGAGGAGTGGCTCAAAATAGAGCTTGACGAAATACTTTCCCGCTCCTCGTCGCACCCGACGCTGAGTATGCGCCTTAAAACGCTCGGAGTGACAAACGTTGTTTTGTGCGACGAGCAAAAGTCTCCCGAATTGGCTAAGGATTGCCTTGCCGCCATGGAGGAAATGGAAAAATACGTATATGCCCGCACAAGAGATGTTTACGCAAGCGAGCGCGAAAAGAATTTCCTCAAGCCCGCTCTGCGCGTGGAGGAATGGGAAAAGGCAAATTGTCCCCTTGTCGCGCACGAGTATTACGACCTGATTCAGGATTTGCGCAGGCTGGGCAGAAACTCCGACGCGGAAAGGCTGTGCGAGCGCGTAATCGAGCAGCTGCCCCGTCCCGCCTCCTGCATGGGGTATTATATAAAAGGCTGTATGCTTTTGAGCCGATACGACGAAAAAGGCGTCGAACTTGTCTACACCGCAATGGAAAATCAGAATTTCATAGAGGAGGGCATTCAGGTGCTGGGCAGATATTTTTGTCTCAAAGGGGAAGAAAAAGGTCTTGACTGGCACAGGGAAAGGGCGACGGAGCTGGCGCAGAAAAGCGTTGACCAATATTCGAAGCTTTCGACGCTTGCCCGCAGCGACCGTTTGTCGCGCGAGGACGGGATTCCTCAACAGCTTCTCGACGAGATTGTAAGCCACATCCTGTCGGTCTGCGGCAAGGATTTGGAAAAAATTTATCTGGTGCGCAAAACGCTCGGCGCGGATTTTTCCGCGAGCGTGTTCGTTTTGTCCTTTCATCCTTACGTCGGATTTAAACGCAGGCAGGAAATTCTCAGAAAGGTATACTGTTATCTGGATACCTTGAACGGGCGGCAGTTTGCGCTGTTCGATATGAGCGCCGTTTTGAAGGCGGGCGTAGACAGAATCAGGGGCAGTCTCGTTTATCCGCGCCTCTGCAATGACGATTGAACATCGACATTTTTCTCATTAAAACGCGTCGCGGGCATCAAATCACCGTTAAGGCGCGTTTTTTTGACTTTAAAAATAATAATTTGTCAAAATATTATTTTTTAAAACAAAATACACATTTAAACGCCCAATATTGACATAATTCGGAATATGGTGTAAAATGCTTGTAAATTATTTGCACACGAGAGGACAGTAGGTTATGAACAGAAAATTTATTTTAATTTTGCTGTCGGTTGTGGCGGCGATTGCGCTGCTTGTTTTCGCCGTCGCCTGCGGGCGCACAGTTACGGTAACCTTCGACGAAGGCGGCGCGACCAAAACGGTTTCCGTGAAAAGCGGCTCGGTCGTACAGGATTACACTCCGCAAAAGGACGGCTACGAATTTTCCTGCTGGACGGAAAAGGAAAGCGGCGCGGAGTTTGATTTTTCGCAGCCGATAACGGAGGACGTGACGCTTGTCGCCGTTTGGCAATATGCGAGAGTGACCGTGAGGTTCGACAGCGCGGGAGGTACTGCCGTGCCTTTTCAGACGTTCGACAAAGGCGGCTGCGCTTCTCTTCCCGAAGCTCCGCAGAACGGATACAAAGCGTTTGCGGGCTGGTACAGGCAGGGAGAGGACGAGCCTTTTGATTTTTCACTGCCCGTTTTTGAATCCTTGACGCTGGTTGCAAAATGGGAGACGATAAGAGTCGCGGTATATTTCGACAGCGACGGAGGCAGCGTGGTGCCCGCGCGTATTGCCGAAAAGGGCGAATGTATTGCAGCTCCGTCCGCTCCGAAAAAGGAGGGCTTTGATTTTGTCTGCTGGCGGAAGGAGGACGGAGAGGAATTTTCGTTTGAAGAGCCTGTCCTGTCAAGCATGACTTTGAAGGCGGAGTGGCGCGTCAACAGCTTTCGCGTTTGCTTCGACGCGGCGGGCGGCACCGAGACGGAAAGTCAGCTTGTGGAAAAAGGAGGAAAGGCGGTCTTTCCCGAAAGCTATCGTTTCGGATACGTTTTGCTCGGTTGGTATGAGGAGGGCAGCGAAACTCCTTTCGATTTCGAAAAGGGGATATATGAAAATGTTTTTCTCTGCGCGAGGTGGGAGGCAACCGACGCATTCGAGGGACTTTGCGGAGAGTGGACGGGGCGGAGCGCGACGGAAAAGGGAGACGCGCATTATTGCCTACTCATAGACGGTGACGGCGGCGCGGCTTTTTCCGTGACGGGAGACGACTGCGCTTTTTCCGACGGGGAGGCAGAAGTTTTCACTTACGGAGAAAACAGAGTTATCGTGTCGTTTAAAGACGGAGGACAGACGCGGCGTATTGATTTTGTTTGGGACGGCATAGGTTTAAGCTCGCAAAAAGCGTTTTTCGACGAAACGCTCGAACTCGAAAAAACACCCGACGCTTTGTTTGACCCCGCCGAGCTGGCGGGCGTCTGGAAGGGCGTCGCGCAGGCGGATTTTTTCGGCGAAACAGTCGAGGTTTCTTATGTGCTCGACATTACGTTTGACGGAAAAGGCGTGCTCACCTACGAGGCGCGGGACTCGGAAACGGAGCTTTTGATTGTGGGCTTTTACGCAAAGGACAATCTTCTTGTAGTGGAATATGTCTATTTTCAAGGCGCGCAGACGAGTTATTTCATCAGCTTTCGCGTGGACGGAGACAGACTTATTTGCGATTCGGCGATTTTCGGGGAAACTCTGGTTTTGAAGAGAGAGGACGCCGACGGCGAGGGGAAAGCTGAATTTTTGCGGGCGATAAAAAAGTTTTAACGCAAAATTAAAGCAGCTCGCTTTTGCGAGCTGCTTTTAAACCGTGATTTTTCTTGAAGCAAAGCTTAACGGACGACGGCAGCCGTCAGTCGCGCTTGCTGTAATTTTGTTTGCGGATTTTTCCGTCCGTTTTGTGAATGGTTATGTTTCCGTCCTGATTTTTCGCCTTTTCCTTCGCAAATGTTATTGCCTCCGCCTGCGTGTCGAAAAGTTTCAATGCTTTTTCGCCCTTTGCGAATTTTACCTGCCATTTTCCGTCGTCGCGCAAAGAGACGTGATAGTTTTTGTGGACGGGCTTTTTCTTTTGCTCCTCGTCCGAGCTTTCGGGGGACCGAGTGTCCGACTCGACTTGACCGCGCGTTGAGATTTCGTCGCCGGCAGGCTTGACGTCGGCTGCTCTTTCATTGTCGGGCGCTTTTTCCGACGCTGTTGCGGGCGGCAAATCCGTCGAGTTTTTCTCCGCGAGACGTTTGGCGTTTTCCTTCGCCTTTTGTCTGATTTTGTTCTCTTTTTCCGCTTCTTTTGCCTTTTGCCTCGATTCCTTCAAAAGGCGCTTCTGCTTCGATTCTTCTTCTTTTTGTCTCTTTTGATTTTCATTTGTCATGGTGGATTTCCTCCTGTTCGGCGAATCTTGCAATTATTTTAGCTTATTTATAAAATAAAGCGGAAAAATTTTAATTAAATTATGTTGTAGTATTTAAGGCGGGAAAAGCCGAATTTGATTAAACGGTACATTCGAAAAGATAAATTTCCGCTTTTTCACCCAAAGTTTCGTTCTTGTCAAAGCAGGAAAAGGTTCTTACGATGGGGAAACCGACCTCTTTAAGCACGGCTTCCATTTCGCCGTATTTGTACAGATGCGTTCTGAAATCCATAAACTCCCGTTTCAAAAGCCTTCCGCCGTCGTAAAGCTCATAAAAGGACGGAGAATAATGTGTGCCTGTCCGCGTGTCGAAGGTGTTTTTCGTTTTTAAAATCAAATCACAGCCGTCGTCCGTTTTCACCGAAACGGCAATCTTGAAATCATTGTCGTCTTTGCAGCGGGAGGCTGCCCCGTCCACGGCGAAAACAAATTTCCCGAACGGATTCAGCAGGGCTTTGATTTTGCCGACGATTTTTTTGCACTCTCGCATATCGGTGAACAGGGACATCGAACCCGACGTTATAAATATATAGTCGAATTTATCCTCCGTTTGGAAATTTTCAATCGTAGAGCAAGCAAATTTTGCTGCAGGGTATTTTGCTTGCAGCTTGTCAAGCATTTCCCGTGACGAATCCACTCCGAAAATATCCAAGCCTTTTTGCGCAAACGGAACGAGAAACCGTCCGCTGCCGCACAACGGCTCCAAAATTTTCTTTCCCGCTTGGGCATAGGAAAGATAAAAATTCAATTCGTCGGACGGAGCCTCTCTGTGCAGAATTTCATACATTTCGACGCAGAGGTTTCCGTAACGATTGATTTCGTTTTTCTGCATTTTTTTCTCCTCAATTTATTTTAGCACGGCGCATTCTTTCCTACAAGCCGCCTCGCGACAAAAATCCGCAAACCGTGCTCCGCTTTGCGGACAAAAAACACATTTATTTCTTAAGGGCTTTTTTCGTCTTGTCGATAAAACGGCGGAACGAAACAAAAGAAATACGCACACCTGTCAAAAGTGTGCGTATACGTCGCGTTTGGTGGAGATGAGGGGGGTCGAACCCCTTACCTCTTGAATGCCATTCAAGCGCTCTACCAGTTGAGCTACACCCCCGAGATGTGTTGTTTATTATACTCAAAACAGGAGGCAGTGTCAAGCGTTTTTCGGAAATTGCGCGGTTTATATTTGCATTTTGATTTTAACAATCTATTTCCGAAAATGTCTTAGAGTATGCGGCTGTGCCGCTTTTGTCTTGTTTAGGGTTTAAAATATGACAAAATATGCAAAAATTTCGGTATGAACAATCAAAACTGCGACGGTTTTTGCAGTCGGCTGAAAGCGTTGGCAACAGGCTCTTCGCGGTTATTCATGGCGGCGTCGGGGCGCGTCGAAGGGTGCGACGACAGTGAGACGAAAATTCTGTTTTCGCTCGGTTCCGACGGCTATGCGACCGAAGCCGAGCTGATTGAGAAAATCGGATTGCCCCGAAAGAAATTTTACGCCTGCGTCAAAAGCCTTGTCGAAAAAGGTTTTGTCGCCCGTTTTCGCAGTCCGATAAAAAGAAACGCGATTTATCTCGAATTGACGGTCGACGCTCTTTAAAGCGTTGCGTAAGCGGAGAAAGCGGCAGACGCGTTTTTGTTCGCGGGACTGTCAAAATGCGGCCGTGCGGCGGACGTCCGCGAGATTTCGGCTGCGTTGCAAAGGACGGCGGAACTGTTGAAGGATATGGAAAGAGCGGCAAATTTTTCGGCTCCTTACGAAAGGGTTAAGGGGACGAGCACTGCCGCCGACTCGCCCGCAACGCGCAAAAACAAGGGAAAACGCATCAAGCTCCGCCTTTAAGGCGGGCTTTTTTGCTTGCCAAATGCGCCGTCCCTTTCATAACGCGGAGAGAAAAAACATATTCTGTTGTATGAAAAATGCGGCAGTGATATTAAATTTGGAGAACGCGCTATTTAACCTCAATCTCGTCAGAGAAAGGGCTGCGGACGCGGATTTGTATGCGGTGGTCAAAGCCGACGCTTACGGACACGGGACGACGGGATTCGCGCGGTTTTTGTCGGATAACGGAGTCAAGCGTTTTGTCGCGGGTTCTCTCGACGAGGGAAAGCGGCTGCGCGAAAGCGGCATAACGGGAGAAATACTCGTGCTGGGAGCAACGCCGCCCGAAAGCGCGGAGGAGTTGTGTTATTTAAAATTGTCCCAAAGCATTTTCTGCGCCGAATACGCGCGGGAGCTTGCGTTGGCGGCTAGATTAAACGGAATAAAGCTCAAAGTGCACGTAAAGGTCGACACGGGTATGAACAGACTTGGGTTTCCCTGGTTTGCGCCCGAGCAAATCGCCGCCTCCTGTCCGACGGAATTTTTTGAAACGTCGGGAGTGTTCACCCACTTCGGCAGCGCGGACGGCAGAGACGCGCAGTCGGAAATGCGCACCCGCATTCAGGGCGAAAGATTTATCAATTGTTTGGACGGGCTGGATAAAATCGGCTTTGAAAGGGGAGTTGCCCACTGCTGCAACTCGCGGGCGCTGTTTCGATATCCGCAGTATCGACTTGACGCCGTGCGCGTGGGCGCCGCGCTTTACGGCATCGGCGGCGCGGACAGAGCGTTGAAACCCGTTTTGAGTATGCGCGCGCCTCTGCTTCAGGTGCGCTTCGCCGACAAGGGCGAATACATAGGCTACGGTTTGAGAAAATTGAAACGTCCCGCAAAGCTCGGAATCGTGGGAGCGGGTTACGGACACGGGATTTCCCGCAGGCTTTCGGACAAGGGCAGCGTTTTGGTGAACGGGCAGAAATGTCCTGTCGTGGGCAGGATATGTATGGATTTTCTTACGGTCGACCTGACCGGCGCGGAGGCCGAAACGGGGGACGACGTGTGGATAATCGGCGGAGGAATATCCGCCTCCGACTGCGCCAAACACAGCGGCACAATCGACTACGAAATTGTCACCGCGCTTTCTGCAAGGAACGAAAGACTTTCGGTGCGGTAAAAAACGGACGCGAGTAAAGCGTCCGTTTGTTTTCGTCAGATATTCGTTTATTATTTGCCCGATTGTTTGTCGTAAGCGGCTCTTACCGCTCTTGCAAGCTGGTCGGCGCACGAGGTGGGCTTGTTTCCGCAGGTGTTGCCCTTCAAAGCGGTTTCTATTTCATTGACGGTTTTGCCTTCAAGCAGCTTGGAAATGGCTTTTAGGTTTCCGCTGCACCCTCCCGAAAAAGAAATGTTGTGCACCGTGTCGCCGTCAAGGTCGAAGGAAATGGCTACCGGACATACGTTTTGCGGTCTGTAAGTAAATTTTTCCATAATTGCGGTTCTCCTTTTATTTAAGATATTTTGCGGCGTTTGCGGTGTAAAGCGCAACCACGCTGCCCCTTTGCGTCATGTTTACGCTTTTTTGAAGCACCCAGGAAAAGCCTCTGCCCGCGCCCGTTTTAAGCAGCTCCGCCACCTCCTCGGCGGTTTCCTCCGCGACGCACTCGAACATCAAAATATATTGCTTTTTTCCGCCGTTGTCGTTCCAAAATTCCAAAAACGCGCCTGCCGCGTTTGCAACGGTGTTGATTGCCTGAGTATAGGCGGCTTCGGAAGGCGCTTTGTACTCCTCGAAGAACTCGTAATTGCGGCTGTTGACGTAGAGATAGTTGTAAAACTCCTGCGAACCGAAGCTGTTGGCAAAGCTGTCGGTGTAATAATTCCCCGTTGCCTGCGCCCCTTCGAGGCTGCGGTAGACAAAGCCGTTGAGACGAAGCTCGCGCGAGGTGCCTTCTATGTCGAAGGAGCCGGGCGCGCAGCCCGCCGAGCAGAGAAGCGTCAGCGCGAAAACGCAGACGCAGAGAAATATTTTTGTAATCTGTTTCATGAATGGACTCCGCTATTGATTTAAATTATACCTCAACGGAGATTTTTTTACAACTGTTTTTTAAATTATTGAATTTCCGCGCGGTTGTGGTATAATTTTTTTGAAAAGCCGTTGCGCTTGGGAAAGAGGTATTGTTTATGAGTCTGACAGCCTGCGAAAAAGAAATTTTCAACAGAATTCTCAAAGAAGAGCTTGTGCCCGCGACGGGCTGCACCGAGCCTGTCGCCATTGCCTACGCCGCCGCTGCCGAAAAGGCGCTTGGCTGCGAGCCTGAGGTATGCGAGGCGGAGCTTAGCGGCAACATAATCAAAAATGCGAGATGCGTCGCAGTACCCAATACGGGGGGCTTGAAGGGGATAGAAGCCGCAGTCGCAGCAGGCGTCGTTGCGGGCAGAGCCGAGCTTGCGCTGGACGTGTTGAGCTCGGCGTCGGGCAGAGAGGAGGAAATCCGCGACTTTCTTGAAAAACGCGGAGTGTCGGTGCGTCCCGCCGACAACGACTTGACCTTTTTTATCCGCGTGACGGTCGGTGCGGGAAGCTCCCGCGCGAAAGCCGTAATAGAGGGCTTTCATACCAATTTGGTGTTGATTGAAAAGGACGGCAGAGAGCTTTTCCGCTCGGGCGCAAAGAGCAATCCTTGCTGCGTCGCCGACCGCAGTATGCTGACCGTGGAAAAAATAGTGGAGTTTGCCGACGTCGCGGACTTGGATGAAATCAGAGAAATTCTCGAAAGGCAGATAGCCTTCAACTCCGCCATTTCCGAGGAGGGGCTAAAAGGCGATTGGGGAGCAAACGTCGGCAAGGTCATACTCAAAACCTTCGGCGACTCTCCCGAATCAAGACTCAAAGCCGTCGCCGCGGCGGGCAGCGACGCGCGCATGGGCGGCTGCGACAAGCCGGTAATCATAGTGTCGGGCAGCGGCAATCAGGGCATAACCGCAAGCGTGCCCGTAGTGGAATACGCAAGGCAGAAGGCCGCCGACAGAGAAAGGCTTTTGCGCGCGCTGATAGTTGCTGATCTTACGACCATACATCAGAAAACGGGCATAGGCCGCCTGTCCGCTTACTGCGGGGCGGTGAGCGCGGGCTGCGGAGCCGCCGCGGGCATAGCGTATCTCAACGGCGGGGGCTATTCCGAAATAGCCCACACGGTCGTAAACGCGCTCGCCGTCTGTTCGGGAATGATATGCGACGGAGCCAAGCCCTCCTGCGCCGCCAAAATAGCCGTCGCGGTGGAGGCGGGGCTTTTGGGCTACGCCATGAGCCTCAACGGCATGGAGCTTTTGGACGGCGAGGGCATCGTCGTCAAGGGCGTGGACAACACGATAAAAAACATCGGCGAGCTTGCAAGCGAGGGCATGGCGCAGACAGACAAAAAAATACTCAGTCTCATGACGGAGAAGAGGTGCGGGCGTTGAGCGTCCGCGAAGCCGCCGCTTTGAGACGCGCGGAGGAATTTAAACGGTATTATCCCTTGACAGACAGCGACGGGAAGCTTGTCTACGAGTATTTTCTTGCCCACGTTACGCATGAGGGACTTGACGGCGCGCCGGAAATCATGCGGCGCGCCGGAACTGTTTCCGACGTCGAATGTGAACGGGGCAAAAAGCTGCGCAGGGAGTTTTTCGCGCGTTTTAAAACGCGCGACCTTCTGTACTTCGCCGACGTTGACAATACCGTGACTCGGCGCGGAATTTTGTCCGACGAGAAAAAAAGGTTTTTCAACGGTTGGGCGCTGTCCGACAGAGTAGTGCTTTCGACGGGTAAAATTTACAAATCCATAGAAAAAACCGCGCGCGAGCTGGGAGTCGACAAAAATCCCTGCTGCTGTCTCAACGGCGCTGTGCTGTACGACGGCAGGGGCGGGCGGGGAGTTCTGGCGGTAAATCGTGGCGAAGCTGGGCGAAAAGGCGCGTCCCGCCGCGCGCATACTGCGTGAAAAGGGACTGCCCTACGTTTTATATTATCCCGACGCTCTGCGCGTCGAAACGCCGCTCGGACAAAAGGATTATGAAAATCTTTTAAGATACGACGAAATGTATCTGGACGAAAAGGGTGAAACCGATTTTAAAAGGGTGGTCAAGCTTCTGGCTTTCGTCGACGAGGGCGACTCGGAGTCAGAGGCGATTGTGGACGGGGCGGCAGCGGCAATAGGGCTTAAAGCCCTGCGCACGGCTCCGCACAGCTACGAAATAGTCCCGCCCCTTGCCGACAAGGGACGCGCTCTGAAAATTACCGCAAAGAGACTCGGCGTGCATTTCCGCATGACTGCGGCGGTGGGCGACAGCATGAACGATTTGCCCATGCTTGCCGTGTGCGGCTTGCCTTACGCCGTGTCCGACGCGTCTTGCGAGCTTGCGCGTTTCGGCTTTGCCGTCGCGGGGAGCGACAGAAACACCGACCTGCCCGAGCTGTTTGACAAGGTTTCGCGCGGGGTTTTATAAACAAAGGAGAGTAATATGAAAAAGCTGTCTACGAGCGAAATAATTTCGATAGCTTCAATCGTGGTGTCAATCGTTGTCGTCGTGCTTGAGGAAAAGACAAACAAGGTCACGAAGTGGATAATTTTCGGGCTGCTTTTCGCGGCGCTGATAATTTACACCACGCTTGTTTTGGTGAGGCACCTGAGAATACGGCGCGGAATGAGCAGCACCATACTTATGAGCAAGACGAGAAAGTATACGATGAAAATCGTGCGTCTTGCGCAGGCAAGCGAAAAACAGCTCAAACATTTTGCCTTTCTCAAAGGTCTGCGGGGAGTGGAAAGATACAACAAGCAGCTTTTGAGAAAGTGCCGCGGCGACCTGAAAACGCTTGTCCGCAGCGAAAAATTCGCAAAGGACATTGCCGGACTTCACGACAGGATAAACGAGTATTTCAAGCAGAAATCGGCAAACTACGCCGACCTCGAAGCGGTCAAGGCGTATTCCGCGTCGACGCTCAAAGCAATGGAGTCCGCTCCCGCGGAAAAGGCATATCAGATAGCGCAGGCGATTATCGAAGAAATATTTTCCGTCAACCGTGTTTTGTTGCAGCTGGAGCAGCACCACATCAGGATAAGGCTCGGCAGATACGTGGCGAAATATACCAACAACGAAATTCAGCAGATAAAGGCGTACACCGACCTCATCGGATGGACTTACATTCTGTTGGGCGACAACCGCAGGGGGCACGAGGCGATAAGCACGGCGATTAACATAATAAACAACAGGATAGGCGCCTCGGGAGAAATCCCCGACGGCATGACTATGGAAAGGTACTACGACTATCTGTTTTTAAAGGTCAGGGCGCTCAGGCATCTTGGCACCACATACTATACCTACAAAAATATAGACAGCTATTCCTACCTCGAAAGCGCCATGGAAATCCTCGAAAAGTATGATTTCGAGCACAATTACAAGGACAGAGCGGGGCTGGAAAATATGCGTTTCGGCATACTCAACAATATGTATCTGAGTATGTTCTACAAGTTTGTGGAAAAGGACGACAGAGACAAGCGGGGCTTGGAGGACATAAAAAATATGCTGATAAACGTGGAGCGCAGCATTTCCGAGCTTGACGCGCTTCCGCCCGAAAAACAGGACAGGCACCGTTTTGTCAAGCTCACCGCTTTAAAGTGTCAGCTTACCAAGGCGCTGGACGTTTGCGGACTCAAACGCATAGACGTTGTTGCCGCCGAAAAGGATATGGAGAGGGTGGAAAGCATACTCAACAAAAACATATATTTCGACGACGCGATAGAGGTGTATATAAATCAGAAGGTGCAGCTGCTTTACGAAAAAGTCAATCTGATTTTGCAGGAGCCGTCCGCTCTTTAAGCAGTCTGCGACAATTTAAAACTCCGCAGCCCTTTTGGGGCTGCGGAGTTTTTTGCTTAAAAAACAAGTTGAAACGGTTTCAAATCCGCGCTTCGACAAGGCGTGTGATGTAGCTTAAAATCTCGTTTTTGGTGCAGACGTCCTCGTGGTTTATCCACCACAAAATGAGAGAGGAAAAGCCGCCCGAAAAAAAGGAAACTATGACGGGCAGCGGCACGGAGGGCGTCTTTTGAGTCTGCTCGATTCTGCACTCGATAAAGCGTTTAAGCGTCTTTTCCGTGGTGTAGAAAATCATGTCCAGCATGGTTTCGTTCTTGTTGTGGTTGAGCACGTTTTTGATTGTGCTGCGGTGCGCCTCGAAAAAGCTGAGCGCGCAGTCCGCCACGTTCAAAAACAGCTCCTTGTCGTTTAAATATGCGCGCTCGCTTGCGTTATCCGCGAAAATATAGACCTTGAGCGTTTCGAGCGTGTTGGTCAAAAGGTCGTATTTGTCCTTGTAGTGCTTGTAAAAGGTGGCTCGGTGCACAAGCGCTTCGTTGCAGATGTCTATTACGCTTATCTGCTCGAAACTCTGCTTTTCCATGAGTCTTATCAACGCCTGCATGAGAAAGGTTTTTGTTCTGCGGATTCGCAAATCCTCCTTGTCCGTGTTGGCGAAGGTGGGGTCGTTGCGGAAGATGCTCAGCGTAAATTCTTTGTTTTTCATAAAATTATTTTAGCACAAACCGCGACATCTGTCAAGTTTATATAAACGTGTCGATTATTTCACATTGAATTTTTAAGGATTTAAAGCTCGGATTGTTATTACACCGCGGGAGGGGAAAGGATTGGTTTTTTGCGCGGAGTTCTATAAGTTTTCTTTGTCGTTATTGTTGAAAATTGCCGAAAAACGACGACGGAACGGCAATTTTGTCAAAAAATTTACACATCGCAGATGTGTAAATTACAAAAAAAAAAAAACGATGAAAAGAGGTTGACAGCGTGAACTCGGATTGCTATAATTTACACATCGCACAGGTGTATTCGTCATGCTGTTCTAAAATAAGTACATATTGACAAATAAATTTATGTATGGTGCGAAAATAAAATGTAGGTAGGAGGCTTTTTATATGAAGGCAAAGACAAAGTGGACAAAGCTTCTTCTTGCCGTTCTGCTGGTAGTTGTGCTGGCGGGCATACAGAGCCCCACGGTCAA
>ERZ780100.98-NODE-98-length-52178-cov-8.194655_pt1 | contig 52178 bp, 53 predicted proteins | sample MGYA00511573_ERZ780100 | MGnify/ENA primary metagenome ERZ780100 (study PRJEB29588, sample SAMEA2161876) | human gut metagenome | biome: human gut; feature: human-associated habitat; material: faeces | place: Denmark | collected 2008/2010 ...
TACTTGCAGTTGCCCCTTTGAAGGAGGAAACAGAAATGTTACGGGCAACTGATAAAATCACCGCGCTTTACTGCCGCTTATCCGTGGAAGATTTGAAAGAGGATAAGAAAGGCGGCAAAGAGGACGAATCCAACAGCATCCAGAATCAGAAAATGATCCTGCTCCAATACGCAAAGGAGCACCGTTTCCCGAACCCAACCTTTTTTGTGGACGATGGGTATAGCGGCACGAACTTTGCTGGGGTTAGATAGCGATACTTTTTACATCTACCATGTTGCGGCGGTCATGGTTGACAACTTGCGTCGGCTCCTGCTCGGTATCAACCTGTCCGACAAAGCTATAATGGATTTCGATTTTCCGGGTGTTGGTTTCCCGGTCTAATTCATGTATCAAAATACGGTCGATAAACTCATGGACGTTTTCATAGGTCAATTCCTGTATGTCGCTGTATTTCCCGACAATCTGAATAAACCTTGATATATCCCTTTTTCGCTCGGTAACGGTTGCGATCTGCTGTTGTAACTCGTCTATCCTTGCGGCAAGGGATTTCTTTTCGTCCTCATAGCCGGAAGTTAGAAACACAAACCGTTCATCTGTCAGTCTGCCTAATGCGTTGTCCTCATACAGCTTGCGGAAAAGCGTGTCAAGTTCGGTCATACGCGCCTGTGCTTTGAAAAGTTCCTTTTGCTGCTGCGCTAATGCCTTTCTCGCTTCCATGTCGCCGTACTCGGTAGCTTTACAGATAAAGTCCTGTTCGTGTTCCTTAACATACCGCAAAACCCGCCGCATATCTTCCAGCACTAAATCAAGAAGTACGTTTTTGCGGATATAATGAGAGGTACACTCGCTGCCTGTCCTTGCCCTGTTGCGCCATGCGCCGCAAGAATAGGAAAACTTGCGCGGCTCGATATTTACGCCCTGTTGGTAATACATCTTATGTCTGCAACCAGCGCAAAACAGCAAGCCGGAAAAAATATCAATCTCCGCTGCTTTTGTCGGGCGGTGGCGGGTAGCAATCCGCTTTTGCGCAAGTTCAAAGGTTTCCTCGTCAACAAGCGGCTCATGGGTGTTTGGGAAGAAATAGCGTTGTTCTTCTTCGTTCTTCCGGGTCTTTTTCGACTTGTAGGATACCTTGTGAGTTTTCGCGGTTATGGTATGCCCTAAATATTCCTGCCTTGCTAATATGTCATAGAGCGTTTTGTCCGGCCAAGTATAGGGGGCGATCATTGCCCGCTGATACCGCGCCTGTCCTGTACGCTGATAGCGCAACGCTCCAATCGTCAAGACTTTGTTTTCCGCAAGCCATTTTTGGATTTCGCACATACGCACGCCGCTAACAAACATAGCGAAAACCTGTTTGACAATCGGCGCGGTTTCCGGGTCGGGTATAAGGTGGTGGCGGTTGTTCGGGTCTGGGATATAGCCGTATGGATATTCCCCGTTGACGCGCTCGCCTTTTTGCGCCTGTGCCTGTTTAACTGCGCGGATTTTCTTGCTTGTGTCGCGGGCGTAAAACTCGTTAAACCAGTTCCGCAAGGGGGTAAACTCGTTATCCTCCCGCGCTGTGTCAACTCCGTCGTTGATCGCGATATAGCGTACTCCGTTTTCGGGAAATACAATCTCTATGAGTTCGCCCGTTTTCAGATAGTTTCTGCCAAGACGGGAAAGGTCTTTGGTAATGACCGTCGCCACTCGTCCGGCTTCCACTTCCTGCAACATCGCTTGCAGCCCCTCGCGCTCAAAACTCACGCCGGAAAATCCGTCGTCCACAAAAAACTTTGTGTTCAAAAAATGGTGTTCGTCCGCATAGCGTTGAAGTATCATTTTTTGGTGCTGTATGCTTCCGCTTTCTCCGGCTTGCATATCCTCTTGACTTAAACGGCAGTAAAGGGCGGTGATTTTATTCGACTGTAACATTAGTCCTCCTTTCCGACAGCCGAATAAACAGGTATAATGTGTTGCTATCATTATACCATATCCCGCCGCCTAATGCACTACTCGGACGCTAAAAATCCCGGATTTCCGGGCTTTTTCTGCAAATCCTTTACAATGAGTTTCTCAATCTTTTTATGGATTGTATCGGTTGCCTTTTCACTCGGCAACGCTTGAACAAGATAGGTGATTTTCCCTATTTTGCGTTCGGTTGTAATTGTCTGTTTTTTATCCATTAGAAAAACCTCCTTTTCCTGTATGGATAAACTATATTCGTCAAAAGGCAAAAACGGGCGGTTGTTAGCTGCAACCTCACGGGAGTTTCACCCCGGCCCATGCTTATGGGTGCGCCGCGCAATACTTTGAGGGTGTTCAACGCGGGAGTATCATTGTGCCGCCTTGTATGTCGTCGCCCACAAGCTGCTAAACCTGTTTTACGGCGCGGTAGTTCTCGCTCGGCTTTTCCCCTATGGGGAAAAGCTGTCATGGCGTACCCGCCGACTGGCTCGGTACAGACGGAATGTACCCGTTTGCCTGTTATGCTGCGCACCAAAGGCCGCTTTCTTTGTCAAAGAACAATAGGCTTTGTCGGCCTGCAAAAGCACATCAACAGCGGATATGCTTTTGCGGAACGACAAATAGCCCATAACGGGAAGCGTGGAAAGGGGACACGCTCCCCGCATGGGCTAAAAGATTATCCTACATGAAAAGCAAGGGTGCGGGTAATAAGGCGCACTTGCAGCCTGTTACGCATTTCCTCGTCCACATAGGAATAGGTATTGCCCGCGTCGTCTTTCAGCGTGCGGGTACAAAGTTTCGCTATGTAACCCTCGTAGTGCTTCAAGATCGCGCACATGGCGGTTGTGTCGCCGTTTGCCGCTGCGGAAATGACAGGGAACGGCAACAGATTTTCAGACTTCCTAACGGTATTCATCATCTGCTTTTCCCTCCAAATACTGTTTGATTTTCGCAAGCGCGGATTTCCTGTGCCGGAAAACCGTCGTGCGTACAACATTCAGCAGTTCGCCAATTTCCGCGTCGCTCATATCCAAGAAGTAGGACAAAAGGATAATGTCGCGTTTCCTTTCGGGCAAAGCGTTAAGGGCTTCGGCAAGCAGTTCATTTTTGACGAGTACATCAAAGCCGGACACTTGAAAACGGAAATAATCGCTTTCGTATTCGTCCGTTGTGAAAAGCTGCGCGAGTTCGCTTTCGCTCAAATCCGAAAAAGGTACTTCGCGTGCTGCGCGTTTCGCAAGAGTGCGGCGGTGGCTTTTCGCTTCGCCAACCAAAGTTTTCTTTGCTAATGCGTCGTACTGATGTTGTATTCTTTCCTTGTCGGAAGAAGATAGCTCCATAGAGTTCACCTCCTTCCCGCGTGGAGTAGAGGACGGGAGTTAAGGGCTTGTCCTCTCTGCCCCTTTCGCTCCGTACCCGTTCGGGAGATGGCTCTTGAGTGCGTTTTTCAGAAAAAAGTTGAAAAAAGCAAAATGCGCCCGTCCGCAAGACGCGGACGAGCGCAAAGGAAATGTAAGAAGTATTTAGATGTATTGACAGTTCATACTCATAGCCGGAATATCCCGCTTGCGGAGCATAGCTTTTTTTGACCGCAAAGCATTAGGCGGGTTACAGTAAATAAAAATGGACACGGCGATACCTCCCCGATACCGCCGTATCCTTAAAAAAGGGCGACTTTAATACACTACCCGCAATCCATTCTATAATAGGGAACAGCGGCTTTTGCGCAATATTAAATAAAAAAGCCGATAACACATAGGTTTTTTGACCTAATGCGTTATCGGCTCTGCGTCTATGCGTCTGGCACTTTTAATCATTTTTTTTTGAATTTATTATATGTGTTAGCTAACTGTCCACAAGCCGCGTTAATCTCTCTGCCATGAGAAACTCTCATAGTAACTTCAAGTCCTGCTTGCTCTAATTGATGTTTGAATGCAACTATTTCCCGTTTCTGTGGTGCTTTAATTCTTGAATTGCTTGTTGGGTTGTATTGTAACACGTTAATCATAACTTTTTTGCCCCGAAACCATTTTGCAAGTTGTCTTACATCTGAGGGCCGGTCATTTATACCCGGTAAAAGCAAATACGCAAAGACAATTTTGCGATTATGCCTTTCAGAATAGGATAAGGCTTGCTTAACAACATCTTCAATAGCATATATGCGCATGTGAGGAATAATACGATTTCTTGCAGATTGTGTTGCTGCGTGTAAAGATATTGTCAACTGAATTTTAAGATGTTCCTCGCGCAATTTTTTTAATTGATCGACCGGACCAACTGTTGATATGGTAATGCCGTCGGTTGGAAAGTTGAGCCCATATCTATCTCGGAGAATATGGATTGCTTTTATCAAGTTGTCATAATTGAATAAAGGCTCTCCCATACCCATAAAAACGATACGGTTTACTTTTCGACGCAACAATATAATCTGTTGTACGATTTCTGACGATGTTAGATTACGAACAAAGCCATTTCGCCCGGACTCACAAAAAATACAACCAACAGGACAACCGACTTGTGTGCTCACGCAAACAGTTCCACCATCTCGCCGCTTGATAAAAACCGTTTCAATGTATTTGTTGTCTTTCAGTTCGTAAACATACTTTTCAGTATCACTGCTTTTGCAAATATTTTTTACCAACATTGATAGATTTTTTTTGCGTGGTAATTGCTTATATAATTCTTCATATAAGGCTTTTGCTTCATTCTCGCCAATAACTTCCGACATTTCTTTGTAAGTAAATCCGTATGGATCATTCCGTACTTCCGCAGGCGTATATTTAGGTAAACGTTTCATTTTTATATCCTTTCTTCTAAATAATAAAAGTTTGTTTTTCTGTATTTTTGATTACAATCTCTAATTTTTCTACATCAATGATATGCGTCAATTTGCATTTAGGGCAGAAAAGAGGAAAATCTTTTAATACAGTATTATGAAATACTTGAACTCTCGTCTTTCCGTTACAAATCGGACATTTTATCCAATATTTTTTAAGCATTATATTTCACTCGTCCTTTTTACACAAAAAAATGCAGGTCAATCCTCAACATGAGCATTGACCTGCATTTATAATGCACAGAGCAGTACAACAAAACTAAGGCATAGCTTGCACTATGTCTATACTATATCTATACGTCGTTAGTTTTTTGTATAGCATCCGCAAAATAAGCATGACAAAAAAGCCCATGTTGAAAATGGGAAAATCCTTTTTTTCAATGCTTATCTAATACGCATGCTATGCAACATAAACGCCGCCTCCTTTTACATAAATTTTATTTTATCAGAAAATCAGTCTACTGTCAATACACAACAGGAAGTATTTAACCTAATGATATGAATTGTGTGGACATATCCAAAAAGAAAGGTGAACTGTAAAATGTAACAGGGTGAATGAAAATGGCAAAAAGACCCGTACCATTGTACGACTTTAAGGCTTTCGGGGCAGCTATAAAAGCCGCGAGAAATGAATACGGCGAGAGCCGCAAAAAGGTAAGCGACGAGTTATATATTTCCCCGCGCTACCTTGCGAATATCGAGAACAAGGGACAACAGCCGAGTTTACAGGTATTCTATGACCTTGTAACCCGGTATCATATTTCGGTAGATCAATTTTTCTTCCCGAACAGCAATGCGGAGAAATCCACCGGGCGGCGGCAGCTTGACGCGCTGCTGGACGGTATGAGCGATAAAGGCATACGGATTGTAACCGGCCCTTTTTGATTATATACGTTTCACTGCCATCCTCCGAAGATCCTTTCAACCAGCAATCATCCGGATACTTCTCAGCGAATGCCCGTAACCGTTTCTGCAAGCTCTGATTGAAGGTATACACATCATAGAATCCGTCATCTTCATTGGTCAGAATAATCGTTTCTTTTTCACACTTTAACCTTCGCATATTCTACCCCCGCTTTCTTTCCATTTCCTGATCCAGGTATTTGGGTATCGGTTTTCCGGACCGGCGAGCAATGGCAATCTGTTTCTGATGCAGACGTTTGATCACGGATCTTCGTTTCTTAGATTTTCCATCCTGTTGATTTCGGGAGGTCTGATTGTTGCTGCTAGCATCAGAGGTCTTTTCCTGATTCTTCTTCTGATTATTCACCAGACCGTCCACCATATCATAATTGGCTTCGGTACCAGATTCTCTGCTTCGTTCATAAGTGCCGTTCTGGTAGAATTTCTGGTAATGTTCCAGACGGATTTTACCATCTTGTTTTAGCTGTTCGACCGGATTTAGCGGTACTTGCTGTTGGATGTAATCATGAATCTTTTGTTTTGTCTTTTCATCGAATTTCTTACATTCTTCGACAACCATTTTTCCATAGGCATCCAGGATAACACCCTGGGCCTGATCTCGGTATACCTGATGTTCCATCAAATAAAACTGTTTTCCATCAATAATGATGGTGTCTGTGGCAATCCAGTTTCCTTTTTTCCCATCGATCTGATAATTCTCAGTTTCCATAGTGATCAGTGCACCGGATGTGTTGATACGAATAAATCCGGCCAGATACTGTGGATAGTTCTCATCTACATAGTAGCAGCTGATTTCTCCATTCTTGTTCAATACGAGCACGTCACTGACTTCGCATTGATTTTTCGTCCGTTTCCAGATGTCAGCGACTTTTTCATTTTCCTGCATTTCACGAATCGAGATTAATCGGTAATTTTCGACAGTAATCGACACATTCTGCTGTCTTGCCTCTTGATATGGCAGATGCCACAGTGCTTTTCCTGCTGTCTGCTGATCTACTCGGTAGACTGCAAATTGATTAAGCTTCATAGGCATCGTCCTCCAAGTTATTCAGATAATAATTCAGATCCAGAGAATAGTAGTATTTGTCTTCGATCTGCTGTAATTTTCCAACTGTAGAATTGATGATCTCAATCATTTCATCATTCTCAGGATCACTTTCTTCCTGTTCCAAAACTTCCAAAGCTTCTTTCAGTGTTTGGATTGTTTCTTCCTTTGTGTGCTGCTGGAAGATAGCAGTAATAGTCAGTTCGTTTTCTTCCAGGTTTACATTTCTCATAGGCTCATTTCCCCCCTTTTCTTTTTCGCTATTGGTTTCATCTGTATATTCAGCTCCTTCTCGTTTTTTTCTTCGCTTATATTTTTTTCGTTATCCACTTTCTTATTGGATTTCGGAGGATTTTCCACATTTGGATGTCTTTCTTCCAAGTACTTTTCCACACGACTGATTGCATTTTGCACATAAGAGTTTTCTCTAAATCCAGGAATCGAATTCAAAAATTCTTTCTGTATTTTTCCTTCAATCATCAGGCTCTGCATCCCTTCATAATCACTTCCGTCTTTCAAATCAAAGCCAACACATTTCAGTCCATGCATACGTTCTGATGGGATTTTCTCATAAGCTTCCAAGGCTTCCGGTAATGTCAGGTCATAATGTACTTCACCCATTACAGGAAATTCAGCACATTCAGCCGCATAAAAGCTGATACATGTAAGATCATTTTCATAATCCACATTTTCTATTTCCGGGACAATATCGAGTATTTTTTCTCTTTGTGCTGCAAACTCTGGAAGTTCTGCAAATCCAAATCGATCCACGTAATATGCCTGCATATCCCCACCACGGTTTGTAATGATAACATCACTGACCGACATAGAATGTGCTTTATAATCTGCCGGTGGATTATCGTTGAATACGGCATACAAATCATCCAGCTTTTCATTTTCATGTAATCTGCCAGAATAGACACACTTATAATTTGCTGCATCGATTGTAATGCCATCTTCTTTGACCATTGCCATATTCATAAATAAATGTTGTTTTCCCGGTGTGTCTTCATCCACATGATAAATCGCATAGCGGTCACCATTACCTCTGAACATTTCTTCCTCTAGGGTATAATCATACTTAAATGGGTACATAGCCCGATCAACTCTCTCCGAAATATCCGTCCCTTCTGTAATCGTGTCTTCCAGCCAGTTTTGGATATCTCCCCATGATTCAAACTGTAGATAGCCGGCAATTTCATGTGTCCCATCCGGTGCCAGTACAATATGTCCCGGTTCGCTTTCCCGATAATCATAGCGGTATCCGGCTGCTTCCAGTGCATCTACCAGAATGCCGTATTTTTCATGTAATTCTGTTTTCTGTTTTTCTTCAAGAATGATTTCCAGTTCTTCTGTCAGCTGATCAATCATTTCACCGGCTGTCTTGCGGATCACATCCATAGATGCTTTCATTTCCTTCATTTCCCGGCTGCTGCTCCACCCTGCAATATAAGGAAAACTGTAATCCGATGTATCCAAACCAAAGGAAGAGCACACACAGTAAGCAACGGATTCAGCCTCGACCTCTTTTGTCAGACGGTCTTTTTCTACACCCAGGCTTTCCATGATTTCCCTGTCATGCAGTTTTGCATGGGCGGTTTCATGAATAGCAGTCTTTAAGGTCTGGCTTTCACTGAGTCCTTTTTTGATCACGATTTCCTTATCTGCATTGTGATAATATCCATTGGCATTGCCATCAATCTCATCGAATCGTATCGGCACTGGGGATATTTTCTGAATAGCCTGCATGAAAGAATCAAAATCCTGCACAGCTGCAGTCAATAATTCCGGTGCTAGTGTCTGGATTGGTTTCCCGGATGTCTGAGCAATATCAAAGACGGTAACTGCTTTAAAATGTGGAACCGTAACTTCCACTTTTTCAGTCTTAGGTTTTCCATCGGTTCCCATGATTGGTCGCTGATTTTCATCCAGGACCTCTTTTTCCTTCATTTTCTTATATGGTGCTGGTGCGATGATCGTAATTCCTTTTTCACCTTTCATGACCTGTCTACCCATGGACTGCCAGTTTTTGTAGCTGGTAACAAGTGTGGCATCCGGTCGCTGCATAGCGATCAGCATTGTATTGTTAAAGGAATAATTGTGAAACTTTGCCATGGTTTTAAGAAATTCCTGATAGCGGTTACTTGTAAAAAGTTCTTCCACACCGGATTCCAGTGACTGCATAATGCTGTCCATATCTTTTCCCTGAACCGGTAATGGAATTGTTGCTGTCTGCACCGTTGGAATATCTCTTACGTTATCTTTTTCTTTTGTATCTGTTACTTCTTCATAGGGTGCGATGGCTTCTGTCACCATTCCTTTAGTTAAATCAATGTCTTCAACACGAGTTGAAAAACGGATCCTGCTATCTGGAAATTCTCCTTTATCTCGAAGGGAATAGTAATTTCCATCCCGTCCTGTAATGATGTGATCAACCAAGGAAATCCCCATCAATTCACCTAATTCCTGCATTCTTGCTGTAGTCTGGATATCCGATGTAGATGGGGTCAGATTTCCTGACGGATGATTATGAATGAGCATCATTGAATGAGCATTAGAAAGAATTGCACTCTTAAATATTTCTCTTGGATTAATCAATGCTTCATTCAATGAACCTACAGATACGATATTCATATTGATTGGTGTTAAATCTGCCTGTAGATTAACAATACAAAAGAGTTCGCGATCCATCTGAGAAAGAAATTCATTCATAACACGAATGGCGGCATCCGGATTGTTCATTGGTTCTTTACTATAAAGTGGCGGCTGCTCCACCATACGAATTGCTACCTGCTCTAATTTATCTGCCATCAACAACACCTCCAATCGGCACATTTATAATAAATTCCTGATCATGTAACATCTCAATTTGCTTCTTCAATTTTTCAAACGAAAATGTGTGTAATAATCTTTTTTGATACTGGCTGTATCTTAAGCTTGTATTTGTTTTAATGTTTTCTTTCGTCATAATCTTCTCCTTTTCAAAAATGCCCCACGACATTTCTTTATGCCGCAGGGCGTTTGCTCATTTAACGGTTTTCATGCTTGGTATTAAAGTTCCATATCATGTTTCTTTGCTTTCGGTTTCTTATCCGGCTGTTCTTTTCCTGCTTTCTCTGTTTTTGCAGCCTGTGCTTCTTTTTCTTTCTGACGTTCTGTGAATCTGTCAGCTTTTTCAAAAACATGATCCTTTGTATCAAAGTGATATACATCATTGGTAAGGCGTTCTGCAGGGGCTACCTGAGTGGCATTTACTTCTTTTACCATATCTCTTAACATTTCTGCATCCACTTGCCCGTCATCTGGCAAGACCAGCATTTGATGGATGGATGATGGCAAAATGAAGAAATCATTTCCCAGAAGTTCCCCCATGTTATCCATGAATTCCGGATAAAAGATCACACCGGCTCCATCAATTCTTTCTGTATTCGTAACAACAAAGAATGTCGGCATCTCGCTTGATTCCTGCAATGTTTCCTGTAACATTTCACGTTCATCCGGTGTCAGCATGAGAATATTTTTCTGGTACATTTCATCTATCAATACACCTATACTTGATACCTCCGGGATCATGACATGCGGTGAACTTTTCATCGCATCTTCATGAAGCTGTTCCGCCGAGATTCCATACTGTTCAAGCAGATCATTCTTGATAAACATGGAACTTAATCCCTCCTGATCCTTGCCTACTGCCACATGATAGGTGATTGCGAGATCTTCCTTCAGCTGGTGTGGCGCATTTTCAAGGACTTCCTTATTTGCTTCGGCTGATGATACACGGATAAACAGCTTGTCCTTCACATCTTCATAATTTAAAATGGATTTCAGATCAACCTGTATCGGTGCCTCAATGACTATATCTGCAATCTTTCTGCATACAGTTTCCATTGTTACGCCAGGCTGTGCTTTATATGCTTCATACAGCTGATTAAGATTGATCGTCGGGGTAAGCATCTCACCTTCTTTTCTCACCATCAGTCCCGTATAGGCACGGTTCAGTTTCTGACACTCCATCGTTGATACTTCTGCATTCTCATAATCCTTTGGTAAAAAGAGTCTGATATTGTCCTTTACTTCATTTACAAATTCATTAAAATTCATTCTTCGTTTCCTCCTCTAATCTGTTTTCTTATTTCTTTTTGCTTTTGTTTTTTGGTTTCTTTTTGGGAAAGGATAAAGAAAAATTCACCTTTCCGGTTTCATCTGTATCCATATGGAGATCTGCCTCAAAGTACATATTTTTCTTTCTGGAATACAGGTCTTTCACATGCACACTTCCGTTTTTCAGAAGTTCTGCAGCCATCTTTTTATCCATGGTTTTTTCCATGCTCTGCAGATAGCGGTTGTCTTTCCAGAGAGCAAAGTGACAATCATGGTTGCTGCAATAGAAGTTGGTTTTACTTTCATATACCAGGCTTCCACATACCGGACAGGTTCCAATGCTTTCTCTGGTCTGAAATCTTCTTGTTTCTTCTTCGGAAATCGCATCGCATCCATTCAGCATCATGGTCAGCATGTTTTTGATCCCAGTCATAAACTGTTCCGGTGCAATCTCTCCATGCTCCATCAAAAGCAACTGGTTTTCCCATTCTGCAGTCATACTTGCAGATTTCAGGAAGTCTGGCAGGATCTCCACAAGGACTTTTCCATCATCTGTTGGAAGGATCTGTTTTCCTTTTCGGGTGGCATATTGGGAATAGATCAGTTTCTCGATGATACCGGCTCTTGTTGCCGGAGTTCCTAATCCTTTCTTTTCCGTATCTTCATCGAATTCCTTATTTCCAGCTGTTTCCATTGCCGCAAGGAGAGTATCTTCGCTGTATGGTTTTGGTGGCGATGTAAAATGTTCTGTCTTTTCTGCAGCTACAGCATAGAAAGTCTGTCCCTGGGTTACTTTCGGAATCCTCTCTTTCATTTCCTGATCCGGATCTGCGATTGCCATGCGGTCCTTATTCTTGAAGCAGTTTTCAAAGATTTTCCATCCATCCTGCAGGACAGTTTTTCCTTTTGCCTTGAAGATTTCTCCCTGGCATTCCACTTCAATCTCTGTCTCCTGGTAAATGTGATCCTTACTCATTGCCATGACCGTATGAACTGCGATCAGGAACAGAATCTTTTCTTCCCAGGATTTCAATTCATCCAGATGGCAGGATGCAAGCTCCAGCGTTGGGATGATTGCATGGTGATCTGTCACTTTGCTGTTATTCATGACTTTCTTCACATCTGGCTGCTCCGACTGATCAAAAGGACCTGTCAGCTGATATTTCTCATAAATCTGACGAACCACATTTCTTGCAGTCTGCTCCATATCTTCGGTCAGATACTGGCTGTCCGTTCTTGGATAAGTGATCAGTTTCTTTTCATACAAGCTCTGAGCGGTATCCAGTGTCTGTTTGGCTGTCATTCCGTAGATACGGTTTGCTTCTCTCTGCAGTGTGGTCAGATCATAAAGCTTTGGTGCTTTTACTTTCTTTTCTGTTTCTTTTACTGCGCTGATACTAGCTTCACTTCCCTGGCATCTGCTTCTTAACTGTTCTGCCTTATCCGGATCAAAGATTTTTGGCTTTATAGCCGGAATTCCATCACAATCGAGTTCCACATTGAAATACTTTTCTTTCTGGAAATTGCTGATCTGTCCGGCACGTTCCACCAACATGGCAAGTGTCGGTGTCTGAACCCTTCCAACTGTCAGCTTTTTGAAGTACTTTGTGGTGTAAGCTCTGGTTGCATTCATTCCTACCAGCCAGTCAGCCTGAGAACGGCATACAGCAGCTTCGGCCAGATGTCGGTATTCCTCCGCGGATCTCAGATGCTGCATTCCATCAAGGATTGCGGAATCTTCCAGAGAACTGATCCATAATCGTTTCACCGGCTTTTTACTTCCGGATAAGTCATAGACATGTTTGAAGATTAATTCTCCTTCACGTCCGGCATCACAGGCATTTACGACGTATTCAATTTCCGGACTGTTGAGCAGTCTTTTTAAGATATAGAACTGATCTTTCTTATCTTCTGAGACTGTAACTTTCCAGTCTTTCGGGATGATCGGGAGATCTTCATATCTCCACTGGCTAAATTTCTCATCGTAGACATCCGGTGAAACATACTCGACCAGATGTCCGAAACACCAGCTGACCATACAGTCGGTTCCTCTTAAATATCCGTCTTCTCGTTCCTGTGCTCCAATCACCTCTGCGATTGCTCTTGATACACTTGGTTTTTCTGCAATTACTAAATACATGATGTATTACCTCCTTCACATATACAAAAGGAGAGACTGCATTTTACAGGCTCTCCGTTAAAAAAATTTTATTTATTTTTCTGAATTCTCAAAATCTTCTGGCTCGTCATCCAGTTCTTCATCATCTTCTACAGTCTCTAAGTCCCCTGTTTCTAAGCCTTCCGGCTGATCATCCTCTTCTTCTTCCTTCTTTGGCTTATAGATCTTGAAGTAGTAGTATGCTGCCACACCGCCAAGAGCCAGGATAAGGATAGTTGCCATTGCGCCCATATTAGATTTTGCAGATGATGTTTTCTCAGGATCAACAGTAGCTTCCTTGTCTACATCCTCATTATTTGTCTCATCCAGCACAACCTTCGATGTGTCCGGCTGTGGTGTTACAACAGCAGCTGTACTGTCTTTATCCAGAAACTCGGACAGATCATTCTCATCAATCTGTGATAACATATAGACATTCTGGGATGTGGCACTGCGGTCGATCACGATATAGAAAGTATTATTATTCTTCGTTGTAACTGTAAGAAACTCCTTTGTGGAATCATCGGTAATGTCATCCTTAACTTCGCCATTTCCAGGTGTCGTAAATGCAGTTCCCTGGTCTGTTCCATCTTCCGGCAGCACCTCATTTGTACTTGCCGCCTCATCCTTTTTCTCTTCTTTGTCTGTTGATTGATCTGTCTGAGTTGTCTCTACTTTGGATGCCTCTGCTGATTCATCCACATAGGCAAATGCTGTGGTTGATGCAGTAAAAAGCATCATGACTCCTAACAGCAGTCCTGCCATTTTCTTATTCATTTTCTTCCATTTCACCATTCTGATATTCCTCCTTATTTTCTTTTGTGAATACAAAGGAGCCTGAACCTTCTTCGTCAGACTCCCTGCTTACCTGAAATTTAATTGTTCCATTCTGGATACCATCCAAAAGATCATACAACTGACCATTCTCCATCTTCATACCACGGATGCACCTGATCATCTCATTGTCCTCTTCCTGCTTTAATGCAGCCTGGACACCTCTAAGATATTGCTGCAGATCCGCGATCTTTTTCTCTGTCTTGGCAATCTCATCCAGATATTTTTTAATCTTTTTATTCAAACTTTCACCTCCCTTCAATCACCCATTTATGGCAGTCTTCCAAAGCACATGAAGTGTTGCTGCCAGTAGGATGTGCTGATATTTGAGTAATGGATCGGATCCCCACAATGGATCATCATATTGTTACCGACATAGATACCCACATGGCTTGCACCGGATGTGTTATACGTTCCCTGGAAGAAGATCAGATCTCCTGGTTTTGCTTCTTGCGGTGATACATAAGTACATACGCCTCTTAATCCATCTGCGGTCAATCGTCCATAGTTCCAGCCATTACCACAGTGGTTAATGACATAAGATACGAATCCTGAGCAGTCAAATCCGGACGGAGAGTAACCACCCCATACATAAGGTACTCCCAGATATTTTTCCGCTTCTCGGATCATCCGGGCAAATTCTTCATCCTGCAGTGCTTCCGGTGGAATCTCATAGCTCATTCCATTACCGCCTGATCCACTGGTCACATTGTTTACATCCCACAGATAATTTCTGTTTCCATAGGTCGTATTTAATGCATTGTAAATAATCAGCTGCTCTGCATTCAGATTGGCTCTTGCCACAGCATCAAAGCTTCCATTTGTCAGTGTCACATATAGAATCTTCTTAGTGCTTGTACTGGTAACCGTTACTTCCTGACTGCCATTGTCATCTGCGATATAGGCTTCCCAGGTCTGATGTCCATGAGCAGAAGCGGCAGCATGGTTATCATAGTAAACGTCAAACTGCACACCATATCGTGCAAAGGCTCCGGTATCCTCAACTGTGTATTCCACACCATTCATTACTACCTTAGTGCCAATCGGCACAAATGGATTGGAAGCATCTACAGCAATGGTATGGTTTGCAGTTGGATATGCCCCACTGGCAGTTGGACCTCCGGACCATACACCACAACAGATTCGACAGTTACAATATCCGCTGGTCACTACCTGTCCTAATGATTCTCCGACTCGAACATTTCTGATTTCTGTCACCGTTTCTGTTCGACCTTCTGTATTCAGATGATATTGTGCTTCAAAAAGAGCTTGCAGCTCGTTTTCAACATCTGCGTACGTCCAGTCCCCATATTTTGCGGTAAGATACGAGATAAGATGGTATGGATTATGGCCGATCTCAGCAATGTTGTACTGATACTCGTCATAATTCGGATGTCTTCGTTCCATCTCATTGATCTGCTGGTTCAAGGCACTTTCCAAAGCAGCATATCTGTTTTCAGCAGCATAGATATCCTCATCCGAACTTGGATACGTTGTAATACCGATCACAGATCCAGCTCCCTCTATAGAGGCACTGCAGCTCCCCAGGGATACCGCTATGACAAGAAAAAGAAGCGCAAAAATACCGATGCCTGCGAACATGGCACGATTACGCTTTATGATCTCTTTCAAGGCGATCTTTGCTTTTACCGTCATGTTCTCGACACCGGCAATGGTTGTTGCTCCACCCAGACTGCCAGCGGATTTTCCGGCTCTGGCTGCTCGGTAAGCATCCTTATATCGTTTTTTCTGGAAGAAGCGGTTATAGAAATGTCTCTTTTGTTCGGCTTTCTTTACCGTTTCTGCATTCTTGACTCCTTCCATACTTTCTGCAGAACCAAATTTCAGTTTCTTTTCTACAGTAGCCTCACGATAACCTCTGCGATGGGTTTTCACATCCGTCCGTTTGCTGCGGATCTGAGCATGACGCAGACCACGTAACGCATCTTCTGTTTCACGCTCTACAAGTCTGGCACTTTCCACACCTGCATTTTCATCTGTTTCTTCCTCTTCGGAAGAGACTGCTTTCATGCCAGATATAACAGCTTGTGTAGCAATGTATTTCCCGGCTGTCCCTCCCGGTTTCATGCCAGCACCTTTCACCATCTGATTTCCTTCATCATCAAAAGATAATCTTCCAGCTTTTGCCTGTTCTTTGGTCATCTGTTTTTGCAACTGTTTCTTCCGAATGGATTTCTTTTGGCTGTTCAGATTATTATCATCATCCGGGATTTTTTCATAACGATGCAGTTTCTTTCGATATCCGGATACTTTTTCTTCCGGTGTAACTTCAACTGTATCCTCAACAGCTTCCTGCCGGACAGAAGATTTACGGACTTTCTCCATCTGCAGTCGTTTTCCTTTTCCCGATTTTGTATCTTCATTTTCAGCCTTTTTTCGTTCCCGTTCAGGAACAAATTCTTCTTTATTTTCCGGTCGCCCCCGACTCCTGTAACTGATATCTTTTATGCTGCCATCACGGAGATTTTCTTCTGTCAGACCATCTCTGGTCATCTTTGCGACCTTTTTATCTTTGCCTTTAAATTCTTTTCCAGCTATAGGTCATCACCTCCTGGCACAACTTTTCTTTCTGTACTCATTCAGTTCCTGGCGTCCTATAATCGGGATACCAGGATAACCATCTGCCTGTGTCCTGATTGCCGGAGAGCTCGCCTGAATATGAAATACCCAGTTCAATTCACTCGGATCTCTCGGCCAGAAACCATTGATCAGCATAGCCTCCTTGAACTGATTGTTGTGCAGATGGATCTGGGTACGTTTATACAAAACTTCTTTCAGATCATCACTGGTAAGATGCGGATAGATTTTCTGTGCCGGATAAAAATTCCAGAATACCCAGTCAAGGATAATATTCTGTGTTTCCAGCGGAAGTTCATACAGATGATGATCATCATTGACTGTATGAACACGGTATCCAGGCTGTGCATTTTCCAGATTTTTCATCTGAATGTAAGGATTATCCTGGTTCCACTGCCTGATTCGGATCTTATCGATTTCCTTCATGTTTTTCCGCCTCCATTTCTTTCTCTCGTTTTTCAACTTCTTCCGGTTTTGTAGTCATCAAACTGTACAGCTTCAAGGTCTTATCGAACTTGTCCTTAAATGGAATAATTGTTGTTCCATAGAAAAGAAGTCCTTCTCCTTCCCCGGAATTCGTCACATAAGACAACTGATATGGGGAAATATTCAGCTGTTTTGCGAGGATCTGTCTGTCACCTGCCGCCTGGTTCAGCATCAGGATAAAATCACTGTTCTCAAAGATATTTTCAATTTCCCTGCTGGCAAGAAGATCCTTAATGTTCTGAGTGATACCAGTCGGTACACCTCCCCATTTACGGAATCTCTTCCAGATTTCTACGGAATAAGCTGCTGTCTGTTCTTCTTTGAGCAGAAGGTGGAACTCATCGATGTAGTACCTGGTGGATTTGATGCCACGGTTGATCGTAACTCTGTTCCATACCTGATCCTGAACGATGAGCATTCCAATCTTTTTCAGCTGCTTTCCAAGTTCTTTGATATCAAAGCAGACAATACGGTTATTCAATTCCACATTGGTTCTATGGTTAAATACTTTCAGTGATCCATTTACATAGATTTCCAACGCTGTTGCAATTCTCTGGGCCTGCGGTTCTTTCTGCTTTCTAAGACAGTCATACAGGTCGCCGAGAACCGGCATATTTTCCGGTTTTGGATCTGCAAAGTACTTCTGATACACCAGTGGAAGACAACGGTCGATCACTGATTTTTCCTCTGCTTCAATTCCATCCCTGCTTCCCATGATCAGCTCGCATAAAGACAGGACAAAATCGGATTTCACTCCAAGTGGATTGTCATCATCGGAATAATCCATATTGATATCCATCGGATTGATATAATCCTTACTGGTTGGTGAGATGTGTACCACCTGTCCGCCAAGTGCATGGACCAGTGGATAATACTCACCCTCCGGATCTCCGATGATAATGTCATCCTTCGTGACAAAGAAAGCGTTGGTGATTTCTCTTTTTGCAGCAAAGGATTTACCGGATCCAGGTGTACCAAGGATTAGTCCATTCGGGTTTTTCAGCTTTTTACGATCCACCATAATCATGTTGTTACTAAGGGCATTCAATCCGTAATATAAGGATTCTCCCGCCATAAATAGTTCCTGTGTCGTAAATGGAACAAAGATTGCTGTGCTGGTAGTCGTAAGAGCCCGCTTGATCGGGATATGATTTACTCCCAACGGAACACTACTCATAAGTCCTTCTTCCTGCTGATAATCCAGACGTTTCAGTACACAGTTATATTTCTGGGCGATACCGGCAGTCTGGAAGAGGGCATTATCCAGTGCCTGCTTTGTCTTTGAGGTATTTAAAAAGAGCGCTGTTACAAGGAACATACGCTCATTTCGTGACTGCAGGTCTTCCAGAAGCCTTTTCGCTTCTCCGCCATACGTGTTCAGATCCGATGGGATAATATCCATATCATATCCGGCCCGGACTGCTTTTTTCTGTTCTTCGATTTTCATACGATTGATATCCGTCACTTTGCTTTTTACCAGCTTGATTGCCTTCATCTGATCCACCGACTGCACATGCAGGTTGACGATCAGGTTCTTATCAATATCCAGAAATTCTGCCAGCATCTTATCCGTAAGCTCCGGCGCCAGGATCTGCAGATAGGAGACAGCCCCGATGGTATTTCCCATCTGGAATGTATTTCTGTCCCGGAACACAAAACTGGTCGGTGCCACATAATCCTTTGTATTGAGTCCTGTCCGGATCATGGATCCATAGTCAAACTGGAAATCTGTCATCACATCCGGATTGAATGTCTCATACAGGATCTGCAGACGTTCCACGCCATTCAGCGGATATGCCGGAACTCCCAGGATCTTAAAGTTATTCAGGATATCCGACTCGATACGTTCCAGCTTTGGTTTTGCCTCCCGGATATTTTCTGCTTCAATGGCAAATGTGATATATTTTGACTTCACCAGACCGTTGTTTCCTTTTGCCAACTGCTGTTTCAACATCTTTGCATATTCCATGCGAACATCATCAAAAGCATCCTCCTGTGGCCGGATCTGGATCACCTGCTCAAACTCCTTCATGCTGCTCTTATGATTGATAAAGCTCAGCTGAAAATGGATACTGGCATCAAAGTAATTGAGGAAATCACACCAGTTTTCAAAGATTGCATTTTTATCTTCATTCTGAGCCAGCTGGTAGTTGATGTCATAAAAGCGGATACACTTAGAATAAGTTTTTCCCTGTACCCTGCAGATTCCATCTCTTCCCATTTCCTTATAAGCGATCGACTGCTGGACGGACAGTTTTTTCTGCCTGCGTTTCTCTTCCTGCTTTTCTTTTTTCTTTTTCTCTTTTCTGTCTACTTTTTTGTATCCGGTATCTGCGACAGTTTTCTTATTTTTCTTTTTTCGCAACCGTTTTTCCTCCTTTCGGTTTTCCTGCATCCGGAGACTGTCTGATCTGTTCCGGATCTGTCTCATAATAGTTTTCAGTTTCATATTTTCTGACGGGCGGACGAAGAAACTTCACCCGGATCATATGCATCAGAACATCTTCCAGATGCATCCCGTCTTTTTCGTACATGGCAAATAAAAATGCCGGTAACATTAAAAGCACCATGACCGTTGCTGCATTACTGTTTCCCATCACATTACGCAAGAGAAAATAGCTTGGAATTCCCATTGCAGCACCTATCCCGATACAGATCAGCTGTCTTTTGGTCAGGTTAAATGCCACTTTATTCTTTACCTTCGTTAAATCTTTCGGTACGCTGACATATGCCATGATTTTCACTCCTTCCTGTAATTTAGTGCGCGTTAAATATCGACTTACTTAAGGATGCCGTCTTAAAGAGGCTGTAACATAAGATCACCGTGTAAGCCATAACGCCAAATAATGAAGAACTCAGATTATCTGAATACTGGATACCTGCAACAAGCACTGCATAGATTGCAACGCATACCATCATCAGAAATGCCTGGAAAGCCAGGGCAAAGAGTCCTCTGAAATAATTTGTGCCGATCTGTCCCCATTCTCTGTTGCTCATAGTTGCGAATGGAATCGGCGCAACTGAGGTATATAGGTAAATCTCTATCATACGTCCATACATGATCACTGTGATCAGTACAGACAGGATCTTCATACAGAAGCCGACGATAAGGGTTTCCAGCGCCAATACAACAAGTTCTCCGATTTCCATACTTTCCAGTGTTGTGGAAAGATCCGTCAATGCCGAAGAAATATCAATGGCGGTACTTCCTGTGATAACACCGGCCGCAGAATTAACTACGTGCTGACCCACATCGAATACCGCCATTGTGATCGTAAATGTGTTACTCACCAGATACACAGCGATCCACATTTTTACGAAGTACTTGAAAAACATCCAGGTATCAATATCATGCATGTTGTTACGCTCGGTCAGCATAGAAATCAATTCGTAGCAGAGTACGAGTGTGATAATAATACCTGCGATCGGCATGATCACAGAATCCGATAGATTCCGGATCATACTGAATATGCTGCTGTTCCACCCTTGCGGGGTCTGTCCAACTTGGGTAGCAATCTCACCGGTCTTTTGATTGACATCAGTAAACATCGTGTCCAGGTTGGAAGTGATCATCCCGGTTAAGAGTTCCCTCATCCATTCCTCAATCGCATCAAAAATCTGACTGAACATGGATCTCTACTCCTTTCTCTTAACCAAATAATCCACTCAGAAGCGGGATCAGCTGTGTTCCGATCAGGATAACACCACCACCGCTCATCAGCTGCTTAATTCCCTGGGATTTTGCACCCGATAGCGATAGGTAATCCTTTGAAGTTATCTCCGGATTTTCCCCCGCTCCACACCGTGCATGCGACTTTCACCGCACACGGCGCTCCATCGAATTCAGCCATCCAGGGCTTTTAAACACAACTTACACACTTCGTTACAGCATTAAATTCAAAGAATAATAGGTGGCATTTCTGCCATAATACGAAGTTTGTTAAGCTTTTCTATTTGTTTATTGTCAAGATTTAAGGATTTCAGGTACTTCTCAATCGTAAGTTCTGAAGAAGCATGGATAAGGATATGAACCGCTTTGCTGACAAGAATAAGATTTGCGTATTCATCCGAACCGCCATTGCTAACCGGCACTTTATGGTGGCAGTGAATATCGTGGGAATCCATCGGAATTCCTGTCACTGCACATTTACCATACTGTGCCGCATACAAAGAAATACGGTTATCCGCATATTCAATGGTTCTGCCCTTTACAGGATTTCTTATCAGCCATAACATTGTCGCTGTGTCGATTGCAAGATTCTTATGAATCTGTTCCCGACCTTTGACCGTATATTTATTGATGGATTTCCTTTTATGCTGGGCATTCTTTGACTGGACATATCCCAGTGGAACCACCGGACGTCCATGAAGGAACCTCATCTGTCTGCTTGCTCCATACTTTTCTTTAATGAACCCATTTCTGAGCTGTCCCTTTTTGGATAAGTCTCCTTTCAGTCTGTTTCTGAGCTGTTTGTTGATACTGAAGGCAAGTCTGCTGAAGTCATGGGATACTTCTGTAGAAATACAATAGTATTCATGAAGTCCGGCAACTACAGAGTTATATTTCTGAAGCTGCATGAACTGAGCATTATCATCTGACGAATGAGCCAGTTTCTTTACTTCTTCCGAGACTTTTTCATGAGCCTTTTTGTATGCTTTATCGCTCATATGAGACCGAACCACATATTTCTTATCCTTTTTACGAACTTTCAGCTTGAACCCGAGAAAATCAGAATTCTGTCTTTTGAGATTTACTACTTTGGATTTGTCAGGGCTGATTTCCAGTCCCAGCCTGTCCTTTAGCCATAACTCTGTTGCCTTGTATGCTCTGACAGCATCCTCATGTGTTGCGCAGAAAATTTTAAAATCATCTGCGTACCGAACTGCATGCATCTCTTTTAATCTGCTCCGGCGCAGAGCCCTGTAAGCGTGGCTCTTAATTTCTGTTCCCTGCGCATTGCTCCTCGTTTTGAATTTTGTTTTTGTTGGCATCTCCTCCCATTGTGAGGCAATCCACCAATCCAGTTCATTCAATACGATGTTTGCAAGCAATGGCGACAAAATACCGCCTTGCGGGGTACCCCGTGCGGGATATGTTTTCTTCCCATCTGGCAGAACAACAGGTGCTTTCAGCATCTCTTTTATAATGCATAACAGCTTTTTGTCCCGGATTCCCAATGCCCATATCTGACGAATCAGCTTTGTATGGCTGATATTATCAAAGAAGCCTTTAATATCGAGGTCAACCACATGGTACAGATGCTGTACCTGTATCAGCCTCATGCATTGCGCAATAGCAGTCTCAGCGGAACGGTTCGGGCGGAACCCGTTGGAGTTCTCACTGAATTTTGCTTCACATATCGGTTCCATGACCTGCAAAATACATTGCTGTACGATCCGATCTACGATAGTTGGGATTCCCAGAGGTCTGGTCTTTCCATTGGGCTTTGGTATCTCCACTCGCCTTACGGGTCGTGGATGATAATTACTGAATTGTTTCCGTATGAGATGGACGTATTCTTCCTCGCTTAACTTTGCGAGGTCGGCTATCGTCCTTTTATCCACTCCCGAAGTATCACTTCCTGTATTCTTCTTTATCGTTCTATATGCAAGCTTGATATTTTCTTCACTCTCGATGATTTCCGTCAGATGGTTGAAGGTTTTATCTTTCTTACTTTCTGCATACAGCCTGTCAAGAGTACCTTCCATGTCGTAATACTCTGAGTTGCGGATTTTTCTCTGTTTACTTTTCCTTTCTTGCTGCCCCGAAGTCAACACAGGCATCCTCTCCCTTCGGTTTGGATTTTCTTTGTCATACTCGAAGCTGTGTTTGTTGTGTTTTCATTTTCTTTGCTGAATTCGACTTGTGGCTATCCCTCCACCGCTTACTTATTCACGGCTTCACAGGTACTGTGCCACTACTCTCACTGGAATAAAGAATGGTTATTGCCCTCTCGCGAAGGTATTCCCATCCACCACATCACTGGCTTGCAACCGCCTCCGTGTTCCCAGCTTTCCACGTTCCGATATTCCTATCATTGGATATCTTTAGGTTCTTCCTCTAAGCCTGTATCTGGTCATGCATAACCGCACCGCCTGTAACGATGCATGGACTTTCATAACAACCAATTTTACTCGCCCACAGATACCACCATGAAAGGTGTACTGCCTTTCGACAGCATCAACGTTTAGACTCGTACATTCAGAATTTCGTCAGTATTTTCATACATTCTCACCATGGATATCCGACCCCCGGCATATAGGCAACACCATCCACCTCTGGACAGCTTTCGTGTCTGGTCTGAAAACCAGTCTTACGGTTGCTCTCTGCCGACTTCACCGAGCTCTATAAACTTTTGGAGAGAGCCGTTGCATGCTCCCCGCCATTCGGAGTATTAGGGTGGCGCTTCGGGACGTTACCCCCTCATTTCACCAATCGGAATATCAGTTCTCCAAAGTTTCGGGCTACAATTGCCCTTCGACTTTGTGCGTAAGCTTTTCACTTACGAACGTGTCGCACGGTTGTCGTTTCCATAACCTTCCATCAGGTTGATTACGCCCCAGACTCCAAGACCGGCACCGATTGCAACGACCAGTGTCTGAAGGATATTGATTGCACTGCTAAAAAAAGCCATAATCATATGTGAACAAACGCTTTTTCTTATGGTCTGTAAGCGTTTGGCTCTACTCCTTTCCCTTTTATTCAGACCTTTTTTGTATCCTTACCTGAAATAGCAGGGTGCTCGAATTTTTTCTTTCATATCAATCCTCACCTTCCTCAGCTTCAATCGCTGATACGTCTTCTTGTGTTACGGTTACTTCATACATTTCAAATTCTGTATCTTCCGACATCACCAGTCGATGTGCCAGATATTTTTCGACATCAAATGCATTATTCTTATTAAAATCAGCAAGCTCTTTGTACCGTTTATGCTTTGTGATGTCATATTTATTGCTTAAAAACGGCCGGACTCCTCGAAGCTGTAAGATACATTTTTCTCCATCCATGACCGCCAGCTCATCTCTACTCATCAGTTCTTTTCCAGTCTTTTGATAGTTCAGCCCATAGGACCGGTTGCTGCCTCTGGTATCTGATGTGTTGTAAAGATCAATGGTTTCCTTTCCCAGGGTTTCTGATATTTCTTTCAGTGTGGAACTTTCCTTTCCACCCAGGAAAAGAACAGTGTCACAGTTGCCTGTAATCGTCTCAGCAGCATCCTTATAGATGGTTTTCAGCTGAGATTGTGACTGCAGAATGATAGAAGCGGAGATTTCCCTGCTTCGGATCGTAGCAATCAACTTGTCGAATTTTGGAATCTGTCCGATATTACTGAACTCATCAAGAAGCAGCCGTACATGGTAGGGAAGCCTGCCTCCATGCTCATCATCCGCTTTATCACAAAGCAAGTTAAAGAGCTGGGTGTACATGATCGCTACAACAAAGTTAAATGTGTCATCTGTGTCGCTGATGATGACAAACATGGCTGTTTTCTGATCACCGATCATATCCAGTTCCATTTCGTCATACGACATGATTTCTCGAAGCTCCTGAATATCAAATGGTGCAAGTCTGGCACCACAGGAAATCAAAATCGATTTTGCAGTTTTGCCGGCCGCAAGCTTGTACTTGCGATATTGCCTTACTGCAAAGTGTTCTGGATTTTCTGCTTCCAGTTCTTCAAACAATTCATCCACTGCATTTTTAAATTCTTCATCATCCTCCCTGGTCTCACTGGCATTGATAAATTCCAACAGAGTAGAAAAGTTCTGTTCTTCCTCTGGTGCCTCATACCAGATGTATCCGATCAGTGCAGAATACAAAAGACGTTCGGCCTTCACCCAGAAATCTTCAGTTGATTTTTCGCCTTCACCCTTGGTATTTGCAATAATGGTATTGACCAGTTTCAAGATATCTTTCTCGCTCCGGATATAATGGAACGGATTGTAATGCATGGACTTTTTAAAGTTGATTGTATTTAGCACCTTGATCCGGTAGCCTCCATTTACCAGCATCTTCCCGCATTCAACGATGATCGTTCCCTTCGGATCAGTGACCACATAGGACACGTGATCCGTCATCTGCATAAGATTGGGTTTTACATAGAATCTTGTCTTTCCGGATCCGGAACCACCGATGACGATCACATTCTTATTTCTGGCATACTTTGGGGCTTTTGGCCGGCTGTTCATGGTCAGACGTTCCGTTTCTGTGAGGATGACATTGTTTTCAAAGACCGGATCCATAAAGGGTTCGATGTCTTTTCTGTTTCCCCATCTTGCAGATCCATACTCCACACCTTGTCGGAACTTCTTTGCATTTTTAGAACGATAGTAGACCACCAGTTTTAATGCACCTGCAACCAGAACACCTACTGTAAGATCCTGCAAAGCGATACTTGGCAGCCAGCTTAAAAATGCCAGTCGGAAATTGACTAACATCACGCCAAGTCTCTGGACCATGCTTTCTCCCAGGCAATGCCGGTACAGCCAGGATCCTTTATCTGCTACATAGAAGATAAAGAAAGATGGGAGATTTAAGATCACCAGCCGTTTGACCTGGATCTTCTGTAATTTCTCCCGCATCATCGTTCCTGACCTCTGGATTTTTGTCTCTGCTTCACACGCTGGCGGTGCTTTGCTTTTCTTTCTACAGATTTCTGCAGTTTCTTTCTGACAGATGGTTTCTTCACCTGTTTCTTTTTCAGTTCTACTCCGGCATATTCCCGGAAAGCCGCTGTCATCACATCCACGTCTTTTGCCTTAAAGAAGACCAGATATTTCGGTGGATCCGCACCAACTTCTTTCTTCAGGCTGTAATCCATGCCGTATTTTCTTGCCACACGGTCAAAGGATTTGATATTTTCATCTGTGATCTTTAAGTTGGAAAGCTGTACTCCCTGTGCATTCAGCTGCTTGATGGTCTGTTTTCCATGCGGCTTTTTCTTTTCAATCTTTTTTCGGGCTTTTTCCCTTCCTTTCTCCTGAGCCCGTCCGGTCTTTTCTGCCATTTTCACCTGCGTTGCTTTCTGTTTCCTGCGGTTGTCCATTTCCAGGAACTTCCGAAGGGCTGCTTTTAGCACACTGGCAGTGATCTTGACTCCCTGGATGCTCAGGCTGATCACTTTCTGATTTACTTCTTCCTGCAATTACCCACGTCCTTTCTTTCCTTTCATCTCAGAATAAAGACGGGCAATACAATATCCGATGCATGGAACATGTTTTCCATACGGACAGCCACCACATGGTGTTGTTTTTACTGCTTTTTTCTTTTCAGGAAGCAGATAGTGGCACTGTTTCAAGCTACAGCCTTTCTTTTTGCCTCCCCACCAGTAACAGTACTTGCAGGACCATGGCTTTTCTTCGCTGTACTTTCTTCCCTCAATAGCTGCATTTGGTTCTATGATCAGATCTTTATTAGTCTTCATTCTGTTCTTCCTCTTTTCTCATGATTTCTGTCAGTTTTTTCTCTGCCTGACTTCCGGCAGCAATGAGACAATACAAAACTGTAAATATTGCCGCTGCTCCCAGAAGAGCAACAAAAATAATGATATTTCTCATGGTTTCTCCCATCTAAAAAAGCGTCCACAGATTCCTTTCGGTTTCCATGAACGCTCATTCTTATTTAATTAGTGTTTCTTTTTTCTCATAAATGCAAGGGCTCCTGTACCAGTCGCACCAATGCCGAGAAGCATAAACCACAGCCACAGATTGGTGTTATCCCCAGTCTTTGGTGAATCACTGACAGGTTTTCCACCTTCCGGTGTCTTTTCTGCCGGTTTTTCCTCATCCACCATGGTTACATGCTGTACTACACTGGTATCCTTTACTTCGAATTCCACATCTTTTGCAACCAGATAGCCATCCGGTGCTGTTTCTTCACGGAGAGTGTATTTTCCGATCGGAAGCATTTCGATGTAATGTGCTTTCTCTGTACTGGTCCAGCTTTCCACAACTTTTCCATCCTGATCAAGGATTGTGAGTTTCGCTCCCGGAAGTTCTTTTCCGGCGATATCCTGTTTGGAGATTTTCACCTTCGTTACATCATCCTTCATCTCAACTTTCTGCACATCGGCAGTATCTTTGATCGTGAACTTCACGCTTTCAGCTGTCACGTAACCATCAGCAGGTTTTGTTTCAACCAGTGTGTATTCTTTTCCGACAGTCAGCTCACGGATCACATGTGCTTCTTTACCGGAAGTCCATTCATCCACGATATTTCCATCAGCATCTACCACTTTCAGCTTACATCCTGGAAGTTCTTTTCCGGTTGTCAGACTGGATTTGGTAAATTCTACAATGGTTGGCTGATTCTCAAAGGTAAAATCATAGGTTACAGTCGGCTGATCCTCACCTGCATACTCAAACGTAAATTCTTTTCCTTCATCGTTGGTTACGAATCCGTCTGGTGCATAGAGCTCTTTTACATAATAAGTTGCTCCTATTGGAAGATCTGCAACAAATGTGATCTTTCCTTCTTCATCTGTAGATTTCAGCTCAATGATCTCATCGGCTTCGATCAGGACTTTACCAGTTGTCTCAGACTTAATGTCATCTTTGGCAAATAATCCAAAGATAGCACCTTCCAGTGTACGGTCAGAATCTTTTTCTTTCTTAAGTACACTGACTTCTACTCTCTGACGGTTGTTCTGCCAGTCTTTGTCATAGACTACAACCGGTGTATTCTGATCCACGTAAGTCAGATCTACATGACGGATCTCACCATCCAGCACATGACCGTAAGCAGTTCCTGTTTCCTTCACGTAGTATTTCCCAAGTGGAAGATTTTCCAGTTTTGCAATACCGGTTTCATCTGTCTTGATCGTTGCAATCAGTTCATCCTTTTTATAGTAATCGTCACTGACGCCATCGGCAGCCTTAATGTCTTCCTCAGCATAGACTTCAAACGTAACATCTGTCAGCTTTCCGGTTACATAGTTGAAAATGTGTTCCACCACACCTTTGACCTTATCGGCCAGTGTAACAGAATCCAGGAATTCTCCCTTTTTGTTGATGAGGAGTTCACCAACCGGTACCTCGTCCTTCATTTCCACTTTCTGAACCTCTCCGGTATCTTTGACTGTGAATGTCACATCATTGGCTACCAGATAGCCATGTGGTGCAAATTCTTCATGGAGGGTATAAGTCTCACCCACTTTCAGATATTTGATCACATGCGGTGCATCTTTGGAAGATGTCCAGCTGTCTAACACATTTCCATCTTTATCCGTTACTTTCAGATAAGCTCCATCCAGTTCTACCCCGGTTGTTACATCTGATTTTGTGATCTCAACAGTTGTCGGCTGGTTCTTCTTTACGGATTTTAATGTTACTGTCTGTACATCCTGCCCCTGATAAGAAGCATCAAATCTCAGTACTTCATCCGAAGATACGAATCCATCTGGTGCTTTCAGTTCTTTTACATAATAGCTTCCAAGTGGAAGATCCAGTGTACATGCTGCCTGACCTTTTTCATCAGAAGTCATTTTCTGTAAAAGAGTATCTGCTTTGACGATCACTTTTCCATCTTTCATCTGAATGTCTTTTGCATTGTAAATACCGAACACTGCTCCGGCTACTGTATTGCCTGTCTCAGCATCCTGTTTTTCGACAGTAATCGACACTTTCTGTCGTTCATCTGTGACAGAGATTTCTTTCTCGATTACTGCGGTATCCTGATCCGCATAAGCAAATTCGACATTTTCCGGCACAGTATTTAACACATAAGTGTCCGGTGCATTCTTCTCTTTGACATAGTATCTGCCAAGTGGAAGATTCTTTACAGTTGCATAACCATCTGCATCCGTTGTGACGGTTGCTACCAGTGCATCCTTTGCAAAATACAGAGTTCTCTGTCCATCTGCATCTACCTGATGATCGGCAGTATAGATATCCTCTGCCGCATAGACTTCAAATTCAGCACCTGCAAGTCCAGCCATTTCATACTGGAATTCCTTATCAAATCCCTTTAACACTTCCCCCTGTTTATAGATCTTTAACTGACCTTTGACCGGGGCGTTGGTATATTCCACATCAATGACTGCATCTCCTGTGACAGGATCGGTCAGATAAGCAGTATCTGTATCAACGGCAACTGTCACATAGTTTTTGGATATTGTGTACCCATCGGGTGCCGTCACTTCCTCAATCCTGTAGTTACCAGGTTTCAGATTCTTTGGCAGTACCAGGTATCCTTCCTCATTTGTGAAATAGGATTTGTGTACCGTTGGCTTCGGATAGGATGTTGTCTGTTCCACATATTTCTGATTATCCAGGTCGTATACCTTGAACTCAGTATTAGCCAGGAGTACAGATTTCTGTGTTTCTGCATCCTTTTTGATGATCTTTAATTTTGCTTTGAATTCTTTATCCAGCAGCACTCGCCATGTCTGCGGTGTATCCGGATGATTCTCTGTGATCTTCACTACAAAATCATCGACCGGTGCATAGTTGTGTTTGCTTGTGGTTTCTCTTACCACATAAGTTCCATATGGAAGCGGAATCGATCTTGCATATCCTTTTTCATCGGTAAACATTTCTGTCTGACCATCTGCAGTCAGTACAACTGGTCTGGCTGAATCAAAATCATAACTTCCATCTGCTTTTACTTTCAGATCACTGACAAGCCATGCCGAAAAACCAACTCCCTGCAGAAGATCTGCATCGGTCTTCCCGTTGTTTGCTGCCTTGATGATCTGGAACGGCTGCTTGATGACGGTTTCTTTACATACAGAAGTTCTTTCTACTGTCGGAACAGTAGCACCTTCGTAAGTACAGTCCACATCATGTTCTGTCGGATCCAGTACATATCCCACTGGAGCACTAAGCTCTTTCAGATAATACTTTCCAAGATACAGATCCGATACAGCGGCTTCGCCATTCTTATCCGTTGTCAAGGATGTGATCAGGCTGTCTTTCTTATGGATTGTTCCGGTTCTTCCATCCGGATGAACAATGTCTTCTCTTGCATAAAGGCCATATACCGCACCTTCCAGTGTTGCATCTCCCTGGGCTTCATTGCCTGTCTCAGCATCCTGTTTTGCAATGTTGAGCTTTGCATTTGTTCGCTTATCCGTTGCATTTTTGGTTGTTGTCTTTCCGATAGCAAGAGTCACATTATAAGACTTTGTATCGATCTGATACCCTGTTGGAACAGAGATTTCTTTCAGATAAACAACTTCCTGTGTCTTTTCCATTGTGAGCTGTGAAGCACCATTCTGATCAGTTGCAGGCATCTCTGCGATCAGCTTTGTACATGTAGCATCGGAATAGATCCCGTACACTGCACCAGCCAGTGCATTGCCTGTATCCTGGTCTTTCTTTACAATGGATACCTTGCATTCTTTTGTCCAGGTTACTTTAAAATCCACATATTTCTCATTTCCGACACCTTCACCGAAAACAAGAGCCAGATCCTGTGTTCCGGATCCTGTTACAATCTTGTAAGCAGAGTATTCTTTATCAATGCTTCCCTTCATCTGAGAAGAAAATGTAGCACTGACGCTCTCTGCCTGATCAAGTGGTGCTGTCAGATAAAACTGTGTACCTCCACTGATTTCTACACTTGCTCCTGCAGCACTGGTTTTACCGGTTGTCACATTTACAAGCTTTACACCGCTTGGCAACTTAAATGTGATTGTCTGCAGTTTATCTGCTTTGAATGTGATCACGCTTGTTCGCTGGCTGTTTCCTTCCACATAAGCCTTTACATTAGATTCGGAAAAGCTCATATCTACAGACGGAATGTCCGGCATATTTACACAATAATTGTAAAGTTCCATTGCCAGGTTCTTTCCTGTTGCATTGGTTCCGGATGCCCAGTCACTGGATCCATTTGCATATGCCGCTGCAAGATGCGTAATAATGAATCTCTTTCCTGCTGGAAAATCCGGATGTTTCTCATCGAAGAAACCATTCTCATCACTTGCTTTTGTTCCGTAATAGCAGACCTTTGCAAGTGTCTTTCCATCGGCAAGTTTCTGGATCGTATAAGTTCCATTTCCCGGTCCTTTTTTGGATGGTTCAACACAGTATGCTGTCGCATTGATGCTTCCCCATTTCACATAATATGGACAAGTCAGATAAGAACCTAATCCATAGTCTGCGTAATAGTACCAGGAGCCGGCTGTAACTGTGACTGATTTTGTTCCTGTTTCACCGGAAGCAAGCATCATTGGCATATCAAAAGTAATACTTTCGCCTGCTTCAAGATCTGCAAGAGCAACTTCCTGGTCAACAGCTTCCTGCATAACCTCTGAGAGTGTGATCCCTGTTTCTGGATCAACGGTCTCCTGATCCTCCGTTGCTTCGATTTCTGCATCAAATTCTTTTTCTGTCAGTTCTGTTTTGCTCTCCGTGTCAGCAGCATCAGTTTCCTCTGTAGACGAGTCAGCCTCAGAATCCTCTGTTTCTGTCTTATCGGAAGAACCAGCATCCTGATCAGAAGAACTTTCTGGCTGCGAATCTTTCTGTTGATCCGCTTCTTTTACCACGATCTTTCGATTGATCTGGTAGGTTGGGTGATCCGTTGTCTGTGGTTCTACATAATAGACTGCCTTATAGGAATTGGCATAATCGGTAGAAAAGTCATTCCCGTCCGTATCTTTTGCTTCCTGAAATGTAACTTTTACTTTGCTGTCATCCTGGATCGTAAGACCGGTATAATCACTCTTTACATCGAAATTGTCTCCAACCTTGATCTCATAATCCTTTGCAGTTACCACTTCATCTTCATCCAGCTGATCCTTGATTTCCTCATAATACGGGATCTTTTTTACAGATCCGGCATCATCAGAAGCATAGGCAACTGCGGGAGAAAGTACCGTCGATAAAACCGTTACTGCAGTCAATAAACCGGACATCACCCTGCGTGCTTTCTTTTTCACGTTCATTCTCTTAAATCCTTCCTTTCTGATTTTTTGTGTATGATTATCTGTTCGTGTCTGCGTATTATCTTTTATACGAAGATGATCGCCTCCTTTCCTGAAATTTGCGCTATTTGGGACAGTCAGCACAAGCTGAGATAACAGCACAAATATATGGCGGGAACTTTTTTTTTCAAAAAACCACCCAAGATTTTTGGCGGTACCTTTTTAACAAAAATCCCGCCACATGATTTCTACTGTCATCCTCTTTTCAGATTCAGACATTTTATTTTGATTTAAGATTTAAGCGTTTTCCTGTTTTCTTTCCCGGATCCGTTCCTATATCAGTTTCCGTCTCTGATACGTTTTCTTCTAGCAGACACGCAGCTTTTCGCTCTATGCATGTTCAGACCGAATATCACTCCGAGCAGGCTATTCATTTTTCAAGGTTCAGGAGGAAGCATTTTTAACTCCCTCACATATACAAAAGATGAACGGCCTTTTTACAGGTTCCAAAATGAAATTTTTTTTAATTTTTTATTGATTGGCATATTTTTTCATGATTTCAATCGAGCGTTTTATAGTTCCGGCTACTGTCTGCTGACTGATTCCAAGACTTTTCGCAATATCCATCTGATTCATCTGCTCCCAAAAATACAGGTAAATAATCTCTTTTTGTCTTTCTGTTAATGTTTGCAACAGTTCTTTGATCAACTCTTTTTCAATCACATCGTCCAGACAGTTCCTTCTTGGATCGATCAGATATTTCCGGTCTTCCACGAATACAGAATAAGATATAATTCCGTGATAATCGCCGATCTTGATTTGATTGGTTATCATTCGATCAGATGCAACTAATAATGGAAGCACATACCAGTTTTCATTATCAAAGAACTCTCGTTTCACTCTTTTTCTTGTTCCATCGACATTTTCATATTCATAGCCACTACATTTGTGCAATGGAAATACTGTGGTCTTTGTTCCTTCCTGATAAAGTACATAGCCATTTTCATAGACAGCAATGGATGCATCTGTCTCAAGTACTTCTTTTACAACAATCTCTGCTCCAGATTCTTTTAACGCTTTTGCTGATGGAGTATCTGCCTTCATATCTGCTACTTTTACCACTTTCTTTAATTCTTTTAATGTCAACATATGAACCGCCTTTCTGCCTTTCGGCTACGGGCAGTCCATGAACAAAGCATTAAAAATGAGCATTCTAATGAGCCACGAACTCACCCGTTTTTTTTTGAACGGGAGTCCGTGACTCCAAGATCATTTATTTTTTCCTCCTCACATATACAAAAGATGGGAGGCTAAAATACAGTGTCTAAAACATAAAAAATTTAAAAACATAAAAAAACCCGACAAAACAAATACTTCAACGATCTCCAAAACCAGAAAATACTTCTGATCTTGCAGTGTATCCGTAAATGTTTTGCCGGGCTCTTAGTGATTCCAGTCAGGTTCAGCTCCTTGACAAACTCTTGCTGTCTGGTGCGTTCCTGATGTTTCCTGCCAAATCCAACGCTTACTACAGACAGCTCATTCTATTCTGTTATGATTCCTGATTCATCATCTTTTGCGAATAAGTCCGCATCCTGGACTTTAATTGTTCATCTCGGATGTGGATCGGACGAACCGACACCATATCATCCTTTACAAATATCTCCAATGTACTGCGACATTTTTTGCACTCCACTTCTGAATCGCTTTGTGCGCTCTTTTCAATAAATGCTCCACATACAGAGCAGTGTACATGCCATTTAATAGCACCTGATCCCATATAGGCTTCCTCCTTTAAGCAATAAGATACTTCTCCATTTATTACTCAACGGACCAAAGGGAAATCAAATCCGCCTTATGAGCATCATGCCATCCATTCCGTAAGTGCCAAAGCTACACGAACAGCACGATTTCTATTCTGATCAGATCTGCTTTGTCGATCTGTGCATCCTTTTTTATCCTTCCACCAGCTACCACTCACTCTTTCCGGTATAAAAAATTCCGCTGTGATTAATTAACATGATATTTCAATAGTTTCAAATACATCACCAGTCAGATCACAGATGTCCTGGATCTGGATCTCGGTATCATCAATCCGTAAGTGGACTGATGGATCAAAAAATTCTACGGTTCCAGATAATGTATGGTACTGACCAATTAATGGATTCTTCCATGACTTTTGAAAATAAGTTGCCTGTATCTTCATTCCATATGCCAGGATCCTTAATTTCATATCCAGCTCATTTTTCTTTTCCTCAGATAAATCTCTTTTTGGTTCATAAATGATTTCCTGTTGCCGGATTGTTTCATCCAGTCCACGAAGTGCCGCAAATGGAGCAAACTGTTTTGCCCTGCGTCCTACATCCATGGGATGTCTCCTGGAAACCGGTCTTGGTAAATATAAATACGGTTGATATGCACTTGCCAGCACTTTTTGCACCTCCTCTAAGCACGGTGACCACCTATTTGCTCGTTTCGTTCTCTATAAGTAGAACACTCTAGCAGGTTGGACCCCCGCATGATCGCATTCTTTCCATAACGCTGCTTTACATTCAATACTGCTTCCTGTAAATGCCGTTCCTTATCGGTCTGTTTGGGATCATCAAACAGGCTATACTGCACATAACTTTCAGGAGCAACCCTGTTCGCACACACCTCGATTCTTCGGATTCCGGTATATCTGTCCGCAATCCTGAGATATAAATCTTCCACTGCATCCATGATTTTTTTTGAACTGTTACTTCCTCTTTCGAGTTTTACGGTTCCTTTGGATGCCTCATGCTCATACCTGTGGTCATAGGCGATCCATAAGGTGAGAGAGCTTGTCACCAGTCCTTTTTCAAACAGATCCAGAGCCAGGTTGTCTGTCATTTCCCTTACGATTACAAGTGCTTCTTCAAAAGAATAATTTCGCATCAGCACCTGACCATTTGAAAGGCTGTGTTCCTCCGAATGATAGTTCTTGATGTCACTCATCCGGCATGTTTCATAGCCCCATGCATGATCAATCAACAGCTCTGCATCAATCCCAAACATCTTATACAGCCAGTCTTCGGATCTTAAAGAAGCCATTGCGATATCGCCCATCGTATGAATCCCGTAACCGGCCAGTTTTTTTTCAGTCCGGGATCCAATCCTCCAGAAGTCACTTAATGGTTTATGATCCCATAGCTGCTCTCTGTAAGAGAATTCATCCAGGATTCCAATATGGTCATCCACATGCTTTGCTACGATATCCATTGCGATCTTAGCAAGATACAGATTGGTTCCCACACCAGCGGTTGCAGTGATACCTGTTTCCTCCATAACCTCCTGCATAAGCTTTACCGCCATTTCTTTTGCAGTGAGATGATAAAGCTGCAGATAGTTTGTCACATCAATAAAACACTCATCGACACTGTACACATGGATATCTTCTTTTGAGACGTACCGCAGATAGATTCCATAGATCTTTGCGGAATAATCCATATACAGCTGCATCCTTGGCATGGCTGTGATGTACTTTACACAATCCGGTATCTCATGGATCCGGCACCGGTTCTTGATGCCAAGAGACTTCATAGCCGGAGTGATTGCCAGGCAGATTGTTGACTTTGATCTGGTCGGATCTGCAACCACCAGGTTTGCTTTAAACGGATCCAGTCCACGTTCTACGCATTCTACAGAAGCATAAAAGGACTTTAGATCAATACAGATAATAGAAGTCTGATCCTGACTCACATTGTCACCTCCCATACGTCTTTCCTCTTTTTGTAACATGTATCCCATTTTGACTGTCAATGACTGTGCATCCTTCCTGTTTTCTTTAAAATATAGGAAATTCATTCCACATATTCATTGACAAAAGAGGAAATATTGTGTATCTTATAGGAAAGATGTTTCCCTTATCTGTGATTCACATTATAGGAGAGATATTTCCCTTTGTCAAGATTAATTTTTGATTTTTAGGAGACACATTTCCCGTTTTGCCTTGAGGCGGCTAATGAAACTTATAAGACAAGGCTTAGAAAGAGGTATGTTTATGACATTCGGTGAAAAAGTAAGATCATTAAGAAAAGAAAGAAAGATGAGCCAGCAGGAACTGGCCAGCATGGTTGGTGTTTCATATAGGACCATTCGATCCTGGGAAGTAGAAGGACGTTTTCCAAAACAAAATGTTCTGTATCAGAAACTGGCAGATGCATTACAGTGTGACGTTTCTTATCTCATGAGTGAGAATGAAGCTTTTATCACAGAAGCATCCGAACAGTTTGGTAACCGTGGTGCCAGACAGGCTCAGCAGATTCTGGAACAGGCTGCAGCTATGTTTGCCGGTGGATCACTGACAGACGAAGATAAAATAGCTTTTATGGATGAGATCCAGAGCCTTTATCTGGATTCCAAAAGACGTGCAAAGAAATTTACACCGAAAAAATATCTGAAAAACCAAGAGGAAAAATAATAGAAGGCGGGATTATTGTACACCTAATCTGTTACCTTATAGTTACAAAGATATTTCTGCCCTTTTTATTTTTTACTTTTGAGGTGATTTATTTGAGAAACACTTACATATATACAGAAACAAAGAAATTAATCAAGAAATATGGAACCCGAGATCCATTTGAGATCATGGATCAGATGAACATTGTGGTCGGTGAAACTTCCAGATATAAGACACTGAAAGGATACTGTTTTATGAGCTGTAAGACAATCTATGTCATGATCAGCAGTTTCCTTTCAGAAGAAGAAAAGATGATCGTTGCCGCCCATGAATTAGGGCATATCATCCTGCATCGTTCCCAGCTGAAAATGGCTCCAATGCAAGATGATACCCTCTACAATATGACGGATAATACAGAATACCAGGCCAATCTGTTTGCAGCCGATCTGCTGATTGATGATGAGGAAATCGAAGATATGGTTCAGAACGAGGACCTGGATTATTTTGGACTCTGCAGTTCTTTGAATGCGACTCCGGAACTCATGAGCTTTAAACTATATAGCCTGACAAAACGAGGCCAAGCTTATCATATGCCAATGGAGATACAGAGTAATTTCCTGGCGAAATAATATAAGGATACGCTTATTCTACAATAGAAAAATATAGATTTATCTCACTGAAAGGGGGATTATTTATGTCAAAACATCATATGGAAAAGCTAACCTGCCCTTCCTGCCATCATGATGGAGATTTTGAAGTCTGGGACAGCATTAATACTGTCCTGGATCCTGAAATGAAGGAGAAGGTACTTAATCAGTCTATTTTCCTTTATGCCTGCCCGAACTGTGGAGAGACCTTCCGTTTAAACTACCCTATACTCTATCACCAGATGGAAGATCTTGTCATGATTTATCTGGTTCCTGAATCAGAAGTAGAGAAAACATATGAAATATTTTATGAAAAAAATGCTTTGGCTGATTTTCATACCGAAAAGTACTTAAACCGGATTGTGACATCAGCAAATCAGCTCGTTGAAAAGATCCAGATCTTTGATGCTGGTAAGGATGACAGGATAATGGAACTTGTTAAATTGCTTGCGACAGATTCTGTTCTCAAAAATGATCCTGCTAAAGAATTTGATGAACTGCGCTTTGCTGTCGATGACGATGGAACAAATATTCTTGTAATCATTAATAAGGGTGAGATCACTGGTGCAGTTGACATTGACAATATGTATGAATTTGCTTCTTCACACTGCGATGATTTCAAGGATCTTCGAGATGATGAGGACATTGTTATCAATCGGGAGTGGATCCTTAACAAACTTGCCGAAGCAGAAAATTAATAATATATTTGGTGGCTACACCCCCAAGCCCCTGTGGAATCAACAACACCGGTACTGGATATCAAAATCCCGCACCGGTGTTATTGATTGTAATTAGCTTACTTTGATAAAATGATAGATTGTCAGCTCTGCAAACTTGAATTTGGAACGTGCTTTATAAATTTTTTCCGATCCCCTCAAGTTCGTTCATGGAATCCTTGTTTTTTTCAAGTTCATCTCTGGCTGTTGCGTAATATGATTTTTTGAAAAGCATATCCCAAGAAAGATATTTTGCCATACAGTCAAACTGCTTATCAATCAGCTCATACTGGATACTGTCTACGGGAGAACCGCCTACAACAATCGTGCCAACTTTTTTATTTTTTAACTGCAATCCACGGCAGTAGCACTTATCAATGATAAGTTTCAATTGTGCTGACATTCCCCACCAATAAACTGGTGTAGCAAAAAGAATCATATCTGCGGCAGCAATTTTATCAATTGTAGGATTTGTATCATCCTTATCGACGCATCCCTTAGAGCATTGACAGACACCACATCCCTTGCATGGTGCAATGTTGAGTTTGTCAGGTTCAATGATTTCAATTTCATTCTTTTCTGATGCTCCTTTTATAAATGCATTGATTGCTGTCAGCGTGTTTCCTTTTCTGGCACTTCCATTAATGATTACAATTTTCATGCGTGTATCCTCCAACTTCCGATTTTAATGTCTCTATTATACCATAATGATACTATTATAAAAAAGGAAAAAGAGCTCCTTCGAGCTCTTTTGATTCAGTTCTGTAAACTTGAATTTCATGAATTATCGCTTGCCTTAAACTTGCTGACACAAATCATTTAGTTTCCAATCCACTCAAATAGAATTGATATAACAAATACACCAGAGAAAATATACCAATTAACAAATACGCCACATTTTCTTTTAAAGATACTAGATACGATGAGAATACAACAAAGCCAATAACCTTGATTACCGCTTTAATTTTTCGATTTTCAATCTTATCAATTTTACAACAGATAAAACGTACTCCAATAACCATAGGAGAAAATAAGATTGCAATCAAAATTAGTATAATATTTTGCTTATTAAAAATAAGCTTTGATAACTGTTTTTTCTCATTATCCTTGATGTCCAAATACTGGTATAGCAATATAAGAGAGGCTTGGTCAGGAACACTTTTTCCCAATTCCCATTTCGAAATTGTCTGTCGCGTAACAAAGACAACATCAGCCAGTTGTTGTTGGGTTAAGCCCTTTTCAATTCTGGCTGATTTAATCAAATCTGATATTTCCATAGTTGTACTCCATTTATTATCTGTTTTTAATAGTGTCGCATAATGTTATTGCTAAACAAGCAACTATTACAAGAAAACTCATCTGATGTTTAATAACAACGCAAAATAGGCTAATTGCCAATAACATACCGATAAAAGCAATCATACTATACTTGTATATCCTAGGATGTTTTTGGGATAATGCATTCGATATTTTTACAATTACTGCTATCATAGGAATAATTAATACCCCCATAACACCAAATAAAATTCCAGTTGCAACAACACTCATTTTGTTTTTCTTTAATTCCTTCAACATAAAAAGAACCTCCTTTGTTTTTGATACTTTGATATTAAAATAGAATTCTTTTTATGTCACGCAACGCTTGTGAAAACAGGCGCAACGGTAACGATTTTCATTCTGGTCATCGAAAGCAAAATTCCGATTTGCACTTCAAATCGTTTTCTTCATTCTATCACAGCATCTATTATTCCGTCATCAATCTTTCGAACCAGGTATCCATGACAATAATAAACTGGCTTGCCCCTTTCCACTCTTGCAGCATTTCATCCAGAGTTTTGTGTTTCTCATATTTCTGCACATACACCCAGGTGGCTATACCACTGGCTTCAGAGATAATTCCCGTTATGATCTTACGCATGATGTCCTCAAATTCTGCGATTTCCTCTTTAGGAACAATGTCATAAAGGTCGGGAATCTGGAAATTTTCTTTCCCACAATTCTCATGTACATCAATTAAATCTGCCTTAACTCTCTTTCTTGATTCCTCAGGTAATTTCAAATATTGCCAGATCATTGACACCACTTCGGACGGTGTGTCTTTTTTGATTGGTGGTAACTGAATAAAATCATTGTTTTCACTCATTTTCATATCCTCCTCAAGATAAAATAAAATCAATAATAGATTCTCTTGTCATGTCAAGTACAGTATCTACAACCACTCCTGCAAACAGAATCAGATACAGAATAGTGCTCAGCACAAATAGGAATGCAACCTGAACCCAGTCATGGTAACAGTATGCAGTCGCTATAATCAACAAAGTGAATAGAAACCCAAGGATTCCCCTGACAACCGCATAAGTCTGTACTGTCATCTTCACTGCTAGGCCGATCACAAAAAGGATCAGCCATACCGACAGTAATAATATCTTCCCAGCAAGTTTTAAAATAAACATGTGTACCTCCTATCTTACCAGTCCTGCATATCATGGTTCACCTCTGCCTGATAATACCCGTTCATCGTGGACGGTGCATTAAACAGAGCTGCCAGTAAATATTTCTTGATGTTCTTCACTTTGCTTGTATTTCCGCTCATACAGTGCAAGACATACTCTATGTGTGAATAAGTCAGCATCAAAAACTTTTTCTTCACCAATGCTGTCGGATACCAGTTGCTAGCAATCAAAATCTTGTCGTTTTTACACATCACTGTCTCTACGATCAGGTTCACGATTTCATCAACCTGTCGCATATCGTCATGATGGGTTACTTCCAGTGACTCATAATCAACGGTCTCTTTGACCAGATTTTCATAAGCCTGATATTCCTCAGTAGGATTATCGCCATCGGATCGATTCTTATCTGCAGATACGATTTGATTAGATTTATTATAATTCATTTCAGTATCACTAAGATTAGTATAATTAGGGTTTGAAATGTAAACTTCTTGAAGTTTATTTTCGGGACTTCTAGAAGTTTGATTTTGGGACTTCATGAAGTTTGAATTGTAAACTTCTGTAGATTCCTCATTTTCCTCAGAAGTTTGTTTTTTAAACTTCTTCAATTCATCCTCCAGTGATTTTTCTTCCGTTTTTTCCGGCATAAAAGTTTTCACGTAGATAATGTTCACCTTTCCAAATCCCTGTCTGCGTTTCTCAATCAAACCAATTCCTGTTTCATCATCCAGTTCCTGCATGGATTTTATTGCTTTATTTCGACCGCAATTCAGTAATTCCATGATATCTTCTATCGAAAAGTAAATATATGCTCTGTTATTTTCATCAAACCATTGATTTTTAATGGACAGGGACATACGATCCAGCATCAATCCATATAAAATTTTAGCATCGCTTGATAAATCTTTAAAGTAACTATCTGTAAATAATGCTTTTGGTATACGGTAGAAGCTGAACTGATCAGCTTCCGCTCCGTAAAAATATTTGAATTTCATCTTTTTATCCATAACTTCCTCCTTTCGTTTTCTATACAGAAGTCCTCTTTCTAAACTTCTGTGTCTCTTTTCTTCTTCTGTTTCTTACTTAATCATTTTGTTCTTGAGACCATTTTTCCAGCAAGGATTCTATCACCCGTTCCATATCATCAGCACTGTAGCTCTCTGGAAAATACTTCGTCAGCTTCTTTTCTGAAAACGTAATAGATCTTGATGGTGTCTTCACCATCATACATTTATTAAAGATTGTCAGCATTCCCACCTGATTAACCGCTCCTTCATTCAACTGATTTCTGAGAGCCGTGATCTGCTGTGGTTTAATGAAGCCAGTGTCTTTAATATACTCGTAGATCCATTCCTGAATTTCTTTATCGATGTAGGAAATATCTACACCAACTGTGAAAGTCAGCTTTTTGTTATCTACCATATCAAGAAGTTCTGGAATTAACTCTGTCAGACGGATATATCGTTGAACCTGTTTGGAACTTTCTCCTACTTGTTTTGCCAATACATCTCTGGAAACTGTTCCCATTAAATTCTGGTCATTTTGACCAGAATTATTTTTAGGTCTTCCTGCCTGCCTTTTCATTGCCTCCAACTTCATCCGATACGCAAATGCCTTCTCACTCGGCAATAACTCCTCCCTTTGAATGTTGGCATCCACCATCGCTATTACCGCGTCATCATCCGATAATTCTCTTACGATAGCTGGGATGGTAGTAAGTCCTGCCATCTTTGCTGCATGTAATCTTCGGTGACCGGAGATCATTTCATATTCATCATTGTTGTCCACTCGAAGCAATACCGGTGTCAGCACACCACTAAGCTTTACGCTTTCAATCAGATCCTGCATCTTCTCATCATCAAGAACCTTAAATGGATGATTCTTGAATGCATGAATCTTGTTGATCTCGATTTCCATTGCTGATTCTTCATTAACAACACCTAATAATTCATCAAGACTTGCCAGTTTAATTTTTTCACCCGGTCTATTTTTCATCACTCATAACCTCCTGTGTCAGATTCATATATGCCATAGATACTTTACCTTTCGGACAATGCGTGTAGATACTAATTCCTTCTGCACTTGTCTCTGCCGCTTTTACTGACATTGGAATTACATTTTTAAAGATTGCAATCTGGCTTCCATAAGTTTTCTGTACAAGTGCCGCAATATCCTTCGCATAGTTGGTTCTGAAATCTACCATAGTCAAAAGGATTCCTTCTACCGTCAATTTCCGGTTCAGTCTTTTCTTTACCATAGAGATTGTTTTGATCAGCTGCTGTAATCCCTTCACCGGAAGATAAGCTGCCTGGACCGGAATTAAAACAGAATCCGAAGACACCAAGGCATTGATCGTCATCATTCCAAGGCTAGGTAAGCAATCGATCAAGATATAATCGTATCGGGATCGTATCGTATCGATGTATTCCTTCATGATCATTTCCCGACTCATTACATTTCCCATCGTCACTTCCAAAGTTGACAATTCAATATTTGCCGGAAGCAGATCTACATTTTCCTGATGATGCAGAATACCGTCTTCCTCTGATATTTCATCTTCATTAATCACTTTCGTCATGATAGTTGCCAAAGTAACTCCCAGTTCATCCGGCTCTACATATCCAAGACTTGCTGTCAGACTTCCCTGTGGATCTGCATCAATCAATAATACTTTTTTTCCTTCTCTTGCCAGGCCAATTCCTAAATTTACGGTTGTGGTGGTCTTTCCGACTCCGCCTTTCTGGTTTGTAATGGATATCACTTTACACATATGTTGTTCCTCCTGTATTCTTTCATCAAAATTCTTCATCACGGAATGCTTCCAGATATTCATCAATAAGATCCAGATTAACTAACACGATTCGTTTGACATGGTATACTGCTCTGGCATCTTTCGCTAACTGTTGAAATGTATGGATCCCCATGGAATAAAGCATTGCACCTTCTTCATAACGGACAAATTTCTTACGTCCTCCTTTGACAAGCTTTTCCAAATCCGGAACCTTGCTTCGGTTATTTCCCATAACGCATCCCCCTTCTCTTCTTTAATTCTGATACAACCTCAGGATTGTCTTCTAAAAAATCATCCAGAATATTCAGATCCACAATAGCTGTCTTTCGAATCGGATAATTGGCTTCTGCTCTTTTTGCCAGTCTGACAAAAGACCAGTAGGACATCCTATAAATCTTTGCTCCTTGTGTGTAATTTACAAATCTGCGTTTCTTTCCTTCCAGATATTTTTCCAAGTCAGGTGTTTTTCGTTTTTTCATGGCTTCCTCCTTGTTTCCAGAAATTTATTTGGCAGGTACGTGAAAGGATATGTTTTCTGCATATCATCAAAATGAACAATTGCTATGCCTGACAACAAAAAAAGGACACCTTCCATTGGTATTTCTACCAAAAGAGAAGTGTCCCTTTATACACCTTATTTTTGAAAAATGCTCCTCAAAAATAATCAATATTTTACTTGTAAACAAATAAGTCAAACAGTTAAGAATCCATAGAGCTCCTTATTCTGTTTCCTTATAATCCATACATCATTATTTCAATCTATACAGCTCCAGGCCGTTTCATGTAGCTCCATGTCAATCCGTGGAACCACTTTTCCTGATTGGACGTCTATGACTACCAAACCGAACTCTTTTTTCTGGATTAGTACAGCTTAGCACCAGCCGGAATATGGTTATCAACCATCAGAAGATGAAGCTTTTCTTCGCCCTCTTCCTCATGGATTGCACTGAGAAGCATTCCACAGGATTCGATTCCCATCATAGCTCTCGGTGGCAGGTTGGTGATCGCAATTAAAGTCTTTCCAACCAGTTCTTCCGGCTCGTAATAAGCGTGAATACCGCTTAAAATCGTACGATCTGTGCCTGTTCCGTCATCCAGCGTAAACTGTAACAGCTTCTTGGATTTCTTAACTGCTTCACAAGCTTTTACCTTTACAGCTCTGAAATCTGACTTGCTGAAAGTATCGAAATCAACAAATTCCTCAAATAAAGGCTCTACCTTTACCTTGGAGAAGTCGATAACTTCTTCTTTCTCCGGTGCTGCTGTGGAAGTGCTGTTTTCTGACTTCGCAGATTTCTTATCAGCATCCAGTGATTTCATCGTCGGGAAGAGGAGAACATCTCTTATTGCTGCGGAGTCGGTCATGAGCATTACAAGTCTGTCAATGCCATATCCGATACCACCTGTAGGCGGCATACCGATTTCAAGGGCATTTAAGAAGTCCTCATCAGTGTGGTTGGCTTCCTCATCACCCGCTGCCGCAAGGGCATCCTGGGCTTTGAAACGCTCTCTCTGGTCAATCGGGTCGTTAAGCTCTGAGTATGCGTTGCACATCTCCCAGCCGTTCATGAACATCTCAAAACGCTCTACATACTCAGGGTCGCTCGGTTTTCTCTTGGTAAGAGGTGATATGTCAACCGGATGATCCATTACGAATGTAGGCTGTACAAGGTGCTCCTCTACATATTCCTCGAAGAAAAGATTGAGGATATCACCCTTCTTATGTCTCTCTTCAAATTCTATTTTGTGCTCTTTGGCAAGGGCGCGTGCCTCTTCCAAAGTCTCAACTTTGGCAAAATCAACACCGGCATATTTCTTAACCGCATCTACCATGGTGATGCGCTCAAAAGGCTTGCCGAGATCCATCTCGATTCCGTTATAGGTGATTGTCGTGGTTCCGAGAACCTCTTTGGCAATGTATCTGAACAGGTTCTCTGTAAGATCCATCATTCCGTTGTAATCAGTGTAAGCCTGATATAATTCCATAAGTGTGAATTCAGGGTTATGTCTTGTGTCAACACCCTCGTTACGGAATACACGGCCGATTTCATATACCTTCTCAAGTCCGCCGACAATAAGTCTCTTTAAATACAACTCAAGTGAAATACGAAGCTTAACATCCTCGTCAAGTGCATTGTAATGCGTCTCAAAAGGTCTTGCAGCAGCGCCGCCGGCATTGCTTACAAGCATAGGAGTCTCAACCTCCATAAATCCCTGTCCGTCAAGATATCTTCTAATCGCAGCGATGATTTTGGAACGCTTTACAAAAGTATCCTTAACTTCCGGATTCATGATAAGATCCACATATCTCTGACGGTATCTTAAGTCAGTGTTGGTGAGTCCGTGATATTTTTCCGGAAGAATCTGAAGGCTCTTTGAAAGAAGAGTTACCTTCTCAGCATGGATTGAAATTTCACCGGTCTTGGTCTCAAATACCTTGCCTGTGACACCTACGATATCACCGATATCAAGTTTCTTGAAATCCGCATATTCTTCTTCACCGATGCAGTCCCTTGCTACATATGACTGGATCGTTCCCTGTAAATCCTGAATATGGCAGAAAGATGCCTTACCCATAACACGCTTGGACATAAGACGTCCCGCTATCGTAACATCCTTATCGTTAAGCTGTTCAAAATTATCCTTTATCTCCTGACTGTGATGTGTCACATCAAACTTAGTTATTTCAAAAGGGTTCTTACCTCTCTCCACGAGATCCTTTAATTTGTCTCTTCTTACCTGTAACAGTGCATTGATATCCTGCACCTGCTGTCCGTTATTCTGTCCGGCCACTTTATTCACAACCTTTCGTGCTTTAGTTTCTGCTGACGTTTAATACTTTATACTTAACAATTCCGCCTGAAGGAGTCTCTACCTCGATATCATCTCCTGCCTTCTTGCCTATCATGGCTTTGCCAAGCGGTGACTCATTGGATATCTTGTTCTCAAGGCTCTTTGCTTCTGTTGAACCTACAAGCATGAACTCAAGTTCCTCATCGTATTCTGTATCGAGAAGCTTAACCGTACATCCGAGATTGATAAGACCCTTCTTGGTGCTGTCATCATCTGCAACTTCAGCATTCTTAAGGATTTTCTCGATTTCCTCGATTCTTGCCTCGATATCTCTCTGCTCGTCTTTGGCAGCATCATACTCGGCGTTCTCCGATAAGTCTCCCTGCTCTCTTGCTTCCTTAATCTTCTGTGCAACTTCTTTACGCTTAACTACCTTCAACTCCTGAAGTTCGTTCTCAAGCTTTTTAAGACCTTCATAGGTCATAAGATTCTTCTTCTCAGCCATTTCACATACACCTTTCCTTGTGCTTAAAATTTGTCTACCTTATATAATAAAATAGTATCTGACTATTTGTCAATCATTCTTTTGTCCAGAAGGCGAAAGAGTTCGTCCATCGTCTCCGTCATATTCACCTCGGCACGTAACGCAGCGCAGTCATGGAGTCCGGTTGTATACCATGATACATGCTTGCGAAGTTCGCGAACTACTATATATTCCGGCTTATATTCAAGCATATACTCAGCCTGGCGTTTGATTGTCTGCTTGATTTCCTCCATGGAAGGTCTGGCGGGAACCGGTCTGCCGGCAAGCGCCGCATTAACTTCACGGAATATCCATGGATTGCCCTTGGCGCCGCGTCCTATTGCAATTCCGTCACAGCCGGTTGCTTTTATCATATCGACTGCATCCTGCGCTTTAAAAATATCGCCGTTTCCTATAACCGGAATCGACACACGCTCTTTGACCTGACGGATTATATCCCAGTCGGCACTTCCGGAATAATACTGTTCCCTTGTTCTCGCATGCACCGTGACAGCTGCCGCGCCGCTTTCTTCCATAATATGTGCAAAGTCTACGGCATTTACATGTTCATCATCAAAACCCTTGCGGAATTTAACCGTAACCGGGCAGCTAAGCCTTGATGCCATCTTCTCTATTATGCGTCCCGCAAGAAGAGGATCCTTCATAAGTGCCGAGCCCTCTTTGTTATTGACTATCTTCGGAACGGGACATCCCATGTTCACATCGATTACTGTAAAGCCAAGATTACGTTCTTCAAGTCCGGCCGCAATATCAGCCATTATATCCGGATCTGAGCCAAAAAGCTGGATTGCCGCCGGCGCTTCCTCTGGAACTGTCTTTAACAGTATGTCCGTATTCTTATTATTGTAAAGAATTGCCTTGGCACTTACCATTTCACTGACAACGTAACCGCATCCCTGCTCCTTGCACAGCATCCTGAATGAGAGATCCGTAACGCCTGCCATCGGTGCAAGTGCCACATTGTTATCGAGAATTACATTTCCGATCCGCATCAGGTTTCACTCTCCTGTATTTTTTCTCCGAGAATAAATACCTTGTAATACATTTCAAGCGAACGGAACAATTCTTCCTTGTCACGCTGCAGGCTTCTTATCTTAAGTGCCGCGCCGATTTCATCATACAGAAGATCTCCTTCGTCAGCCTCCGTCTTAAGTATAAGTGTGCCGTCTTCGTCAAATTCCATTATGAAAATGCCTCCAACATCTTCCGTAAAAAGAACAGCCATTATCTTAAGCTCGTCCTTAATATGTCCCGGAAGCCGGTCAAAAGCCTCATCCAGATAAAATTTTTTATCGTAGGCGCTTGCAGCGCATAATACCTGATTATCCATGTTAATCTCCAAATTCTGTATTCTAGACATATCCGTATATTCCGCGGACCGAAACTTCCCCGGCGCGGACTGCCGTAATATTATGCTCATCATCTTCCACAAGAAGTTCGCCTTCGTCATTAATTCCGACTGCCCTGCGTCTTATGGTACCGGACTTGCCGATTATCGCAACTTCCGCTCCCTTGTTGACAAGCATTGATTCATATATATCCTTGAGGCTTGACATATTAAGGTCATTGATAAAAATCTCATAATATTGCTCAAAATAATGCCCGAACGAAGCCACAATAAGGCTCCTCGATACCGGTTCTTTACATTCAATCGCAAGTGATGTCGCCGTCCTGCTTATATCTTCCGGAAATTCCGTCATGTTGGCGTTAATTCCTATTCCGACCACGATATAGCTTATCGTCTCCATTTCGGTACTCATTTCGGTCAGAATACCCGTTATCTTGCGGCCGCCTATTACGATATCATTCGGCCATTTAATCATTGCTTCAAGTCCTGTAACCTCCCGCACCGCGGACGCACACGCCATAGCGGCAAGCAAGGTTATCATAGGTGCATGCTCAGGTCTTATGTCCGGCTTAATAAGAAAAGACATCCATATTCCACTTCCTGCCGGAGAATCCCAGCTTCGCCCGCGTCTGCCACGTCCGGCACTCTGGTATTCCGCTATCGCAAGTGTTCCTTCGGATGCTCCCTGTTCAGCCTGTCTCTTAATTTCACTGTTGGTGGAATCTATTTTATCAAAATACAATATCTTCTTTGCAAACCATTTAGTATCAAGCACGCTCTTAATCTCTTCGGACAATAACACATCCGGGCACGACTTAAGCATGTATCCTCTGTTACGGACTGATTCAATCTCATATCCGGCTTCTTTAAGTGCATTGACTGCTTTCCATACTGCCGTCCTCGACACTCCGAGTTCTTCGCATAACTCCTGTCCGGACACATACCCGTCAGTATTCTTAAGAACTGCCAAAACCTTATCTTTCATATCATCTGCCTCCGATTGCTATATAACTCATGATACTGATAACGGCAAGCACGGCCGCAGCAACCACAGATATGATACCGGTTACCTTCCTGTCCGTCATCATAGCCTTGATTCCGGTGAATAAGTTCATAACACCACCCATCATAAATATAATCGGGAACAGCCATTTATTATTGTCAGTATTGATAAATGCCATAACGGCAAGGACAACTACGCCTACGCCAAGAAGTACATTAAGAATATCAAGAATTGTTCTTATTATTTTCTGAAATTTGTTCTCTGATGCAAACATACGGGGCACACCTTCCTGTTTCTTTACAAACTAAAAGTCTACCCCGTAATAATACTATAAATCACCCAATGTTGCAACCATCACTGCCTTAATTGTGTGCATTCTGTTCTCTGCTTCGTCAAATACGACCGACTGTTCCGATTCAAATACTTCATCGGTAACCTCAAGTTCCGACATACCGAATTGCTCATATACGTCCTTGCCGACCTTGGTCTTGAGATCATGGAAAGCCGGAAGGCAGTGCATAAATATCGCCTGGCTGCCCGCATTATCCATAACGGCTTTGTTGACCTGATAAGGAGAAAGTTTCTTGATCCTTTCTGCCCATACTTCTGCCGGCTCGCCCATCGATACCCATACATCCGTGTAAATAACATCAGCCCCTGCTGTTCCTGCCTTAACATCCTCTGTAAGGGTTATTGTTGCGCCGGTCTCTTTAGCGATCTCACGGCATTCATTAACCAGTGCTTCATCCGGGAAATAATCCTTTGAAGTACATGCGGTAAAATTCATACCGAGCTTGGCACTTACTATCATGAGTGAGTTGCCCATATTATATCTCGCATCGCCCATATAAGTAAGATTAACGCCTTTGATCCTTCCGAGTTTCTCTCTTATCGTGAGAACATCGGCAAGCATCTGTGTCGGGTGATATTCGTTCGTCAGTCCGTTCCAGACAGGGACTCCTGCATACTTCGCAAGTTCTTCAACGATTTCCTGTCCGTATCCTCTGTATTCGATACCGTCAAACATTCTTCCGAGTACCCTCGCCGTATCGGCAATGCTTTCTTTCTTACCGATTTGTGAGCCTGACGGGTCGAGATATGTCGTTCCCATTCCGAGATCATGCGCTGCAACTTCAAATGAACATCTTGTTCTCGTACTTGTTTTTTCAAATATGAGCGCAATGTTCTTTCCGGCATATTTATCCGTCATGACAACACCTTTTTTCTTCTTATCTTTCAGATCTGCGGCAAGATCTATCATATACAATATCTCGTCCGGTGTAAAATCCTTAAGTGTTAAAAAATTACGTCCCTTTAAATTCATCTTCGTGTCCTTCCTGTCTGATATCATTCTGTTTTATTATCGGCGGCAACTTCCGTTACTGACTTGACAAGTCCTGCAATTCCTTGTATTTCCGACGGAATAATAATCTTGGTAGCCTTGCCGTCCGCTGCTTTGGCAAAAGCCTCAAGGCTCTTAAGCGTTATGACAGCTTCATCGGCTCCGGCTTCTTTGATATATTTGATACCTTCTGCATTAGCCATCTGAACGGCCCTGATAGCCTCTGCCTGGCCTTCTGCTTCACGGATAGTAGCTTCTTTCTTAGCTTCTGCACGGAGTATTGCAGCCTCTTTCTCAGCCTCCGCTTCGAGTATCGCCGACTGTTTCTTACCTTCCGCAACCGTAATATTGGCTTTCTTCTCACCTTCTGCTCTTGTAACAGCTTCACGGCGTTCACGTTCGGCTTTCATCTGGCGTTCCATTGCATTCTGGATTTCCGCCGGCGGAATGATATTCTTAAGTTCAACACGGTTAACTTTGATTCCCCATGGGTCAGTCGCCTGATCAAGCGAAACTCTCATCTTGGTATTAATGATCTCCCTTGATGTAAGTGTCTGGTCAAGTTCAAGTTCACCTATTATGTTACGGAGTGTTGTTGCCGTAAGATTCTCAATTGCCATAAGCGGTTTCTCAACACCGTAGGCATAAAGCTTAGGATCCGTTATCTGAAAAAAGACAACCGTATCAATTCTCATAGTAACATTATCCTTCGTAATAACCGGCTGCGGGGCAAAATCCACAACCTGCTCTTTAAGGCTCACTTTTCTGGCAACTTTATCAATGAAAGGTGCCTTAAAATGTATACCGACTGACCATGTAGCCTTATATGCTCCAAGTCTTTCAAGTATAACCGCACTTGCCTGCGGAACTATTTTAATACATGATACTACAATCAAAAGTGCAATAACTACCACGATTACAATACCCACTGTATAAGCGGATGTTGATGCCATTACTATCATATTTTCTCTTCCTTTCTTCTGACAATGAGTTTAACTCCGGAAACCCCGACTATTTCCACCAGGGTATCCTTAGGAATTATATCATTATCGTTCTCGGCTCTTGCTGTCCATTCCTGTCCTCCCACAAGAGCATATCCTATCGAGTCATTATTATTGATATCTACAATGACTCTTGCAGTCTGTCCTATAAGACTGTCCACATTGGTCTTCTCGCCGCCCACTTTGAGAAATTTCGTAAGAAACGGTCTCGTAAAAATAAGCAGCACAATTGACACAACAAAAAATGCGACAATCTGTGCCCACACCGGCAATTCCACCAGAGCCATCACAAATGCGACAAGCGCACCGCCCGCAAACCATATAGTCGTAAGGCTTGTCGTTATAAGTTCAAAGACTATAAACAGCACCAGCAGTCCCAGCCAGATCCATACGATAAAATCCATTGTGCCTCCTCCTGTCCGCAATTATTCGTAATTGCTAAGATTTCCTTTATTGTACTATATTGCAGGCTCTTTTTCAATCAGATTATTAACATATGATTTTTATATCAACATCATATTATTTATATATTTTACTAATATCGGAATATATATTACAATACAACCGCAAAATAAACAAAGGTGATGATTAATATGGCATTCAAAATACACAACGGACGCCAGATGTCAGACTCGTTCCGGACTGCTCTTTTTATCGTATTGTCCGGAGGTTTTCAGGACGCTTACACCTACAGATGCCGTGATGCTGTCTTTGCAAATGCCCAGACCGGTAACATTGTATTGATGAGTTCACACATGTTCAGCGGCGACTGGGGCATCTGCCTGAAATATCTGATTCCTGTAGCATCCTTTATCCTCGGAACATTTGTGGCCGAAAATATCCACTACCGTATGAAGATGTATGAGAAAATCCATTGGCGTCAGCTGATTCTTATCGCTGAAATAATTATCCTGTTCGGTGTCGGCTTCATGCCGTCCGGAATCAACATTGCAGCCAATGCTCTTGTTTCATTTGTATGCGCAATGCAGGTCCAGACATTCCATAAAATTCACGGACATGCATATGCCAGCACGATGTGCATCGGCAATATGAGAAGCGGAACCGAAGCATTGTGTGCATACATCCACACACATGACAAAGTTATCTTACGCAAAGCCGGAACTTATTTTGGCGTAATCCTTGTATTCGCAATAGGTGCCGGAATCGGAAGTTTTGTCACATCACATATCGGCATCCGTTCAATCTGGATTTCATGTGCGCTGCTTCTGGTAAGTTTCGTGATGATGTTTTTTAATGATGAAAACGCAATCGAGTAGGAGGGAAATTTAAATAAATTTCCCGACCTCTCACACCACCGTGC